>Ga0209737_10002728_pt1 | contig 12321 bp, 10 predicted proteins | sample TergutCu122P3_FD_187284 | JGI IMG/M metagenome (GOLD analysis project Ga0209737, IMG submission 187284) | Cubitermes ugandensis P3 segment gut microbial communities from Kakamega Forest, Kenya - Cu122 P3 (SPAdes) (version 2) | ecosystem: Host-associated > Arthropoda: Insects > Digestive system... | reverse complement strand
GGATCCCACACTATTCTTCAAACTCAGAAATATTCAAATTGAAGCTCTCATCAAAAAATCCATCGAAGAAAAAATGGAGAACATGCTCAAGAACTCAGGCAAAACCACCCGGCGCGTCATCAAAGACGCAGACATCGGGGAGTTGTTTGGGGTGTGAGAGAGGTAAAAAATGTAAAATTTCTGATTAAGAGGTTAATACTGCCGATAGATAGCAGTAACAACCGTTTTTGACTACTTTCAATATTCGAAATATTCGGTTAGCATTTTACTATTTTCTATTTTAAATAAATTAAAAAAAATTCAAAATTAATATTGACAAATAAGATTAAGTTGTATATCATAGAAGATAATAAATTATCTAAATACTTTATTGCAATAAGATACTTTAAATGGAAATGATACAGCGATCATGTGAAAACATGATCATAATAATCTTAGTGGGCTGCAACCCGCTATTAAAGGGGGGATTATATCGCTTCATAAACGATAGCGTTCCTAAACCTTGAGTCCGGTAAAAGAGGCTAATTGGTAATTTTGTGAAATCAAGACGCAGTTATTTCGCAGTAGCTGTATATCACAATTTGTTGCTCAACAGAATTGTTACAATAATACTTTATGGCAATTGCTTTATTAAAAAATATCTCAATATTTAAACAGGTTTAATAATTACTATCAATAATTAAGGGGGCAAGTTTAATGAGTAGTGTGTTAAGTAGTTACAATTTTGCAAGGTTTGGTATCCATAATGCTAAGGTTTACCCTGATAAGCCTTACATGATTTATCGTAATGCAGTGGAGAATACTAGGAAAGAAATTACGTGGAAGCAGTTCAATGATGAGACTAACATGGTGGCCAACTACATGCAGAAGGAGTTGGGAGTTAAAAAAGGAGATTTTGTCCTTCACCTGCAGATGAACAGCCCGGAGTGGATTGTGACATTCTTTGCTATTCTGCGTTGCGGTGCTTCTGCCGTTCCTCTTAATTTCCGTTTTGATGAGGATGATATCATTTATTCCGCCAGCGCCTGTGTGCCTACAGTATTTATAGTAGATGAGCAATTCCTGAAGAAAATTCAGAAGCTGAAGAATGCCCCCGACTCTCAAATCAAGCATTATATCTGTATTGGGAAAAATGTCCCCGAGGGTATGATTGCTTATGACGATATTATTAAGAATGGCGATACGACAGATGTGCTGGTCGATGTTGCTGTAGACGATCTTGCGGAATTGATGTTTACCTCCGGAACCACCGGGGCGCCGAAGCCAGTTTATCAATCTCATGATACGCTATATCAGATTGCTCTTGGCAACGCCCTTACTTTCAATCAGGGACATGAAACTGTCTATTATAGCCCGCACCCGTTCTTCCATAGCGGAGCCTTCTTCTTAGGGTTCCCCTGCTATATTGCCGGCGGCACAATCGTTGTCCAGCTGGATCTGAGTCCCAAATCTTTGATGGATACCTTCTCAGAAGAGAAAGTCGATGGTTGTTTGTTGACTGTGCCAACCATGTCTGACTTAATTAAAGCGATTCAAACAGGCGAAATCAAAGTGGCTGATTATGATCTGTCTAAATTTGGCGGCTATATGGTCGTTGGGGCGCAGCCTGTGCCTTCATCCCTGTTCGTGGCTATGAAAGAAAACTTCCCGTTTAAGGTTGCCAATATTTATGGTATTACCGAAGGCGGCGGAGGCGGAACCATGCTCCTGCGTGATGAATACGTTCTGGCTAAGCCGGGCTCTATCGGCAAACCAACCTATAATACGGCGATGAGAATCGTTGATGATAACGGCGTTGATGTTCCTAAGGGAGAGGTTGGAGAGATCCTCTTGGGCGGACCGAGAAACATGAAGGGGTATTACAATAACCCCGAGATGACTTTAACAACCTTAAAAGACGGTTGGCTTTATACCGGGGATATGGTCAGAGAGGACGAAGAAGGTTATGTCTTCTTGGCTGACAGGAAGAAAGACCTCATTATCCGGGGCGGAGAGAATATCTTCCCGGCGGAGATCGAGGACGTATTACGGGGCAACCCGAAGATCGCTGATGTTGCTGTAATCGGCTATCCTCACGATCGTTTAGTTGAAATCTGTATGGCAATTGTAACGCTCTATCCGGGCGAGACAATGGATGATAAAGAGCTTCTTGACTTCTGCTCTGCGCAAAAGTTAGCGAAGTATAAGTGGCCTGAGAAGATCGCCTATGATGTGGTTATTCGTAATGCCACCGGTAAAATTGACAAGCCGAAGTTGAGAGAGAAGTACATCGGTTCAAGCAAGGTTATCACTGGTAACTAAATAAAACAGCTTGAGTGAAACAGCAGTTGATTTATGATTATTATGTATTTGGTTCATGATGTATGATGATTTAATAAATAGCTAGTTAGCAGGATCGATCCGGCTGTTCAAACCCTCTTGCTTCAAATGCCCTAGCCAGGCATTTGAAGCAAGAGGGGGAACGTATTATCTAAATAAATCAAATTAAAATAAATTAATAAATAATTAATTAATACGCAAAACTGTTTGATAATAATCTATATTTTAAACTTTGGTAACATTTTTGGACGCACTCATGATAAATAAAGGTGATTGTATAGTAGGGGTGGTAATGTAAATCAGTGTTGTAACAGTTTGACGGCAAAAGCATGCATCGGTGATAATAAGCCTCGGCTGTAACCGACGCCTAAACTTTTGTCTAAAAAACGGAGGGAGGTAAGTTTCATGAAAGATCAAGGTTCAGGTGCTGCTATAGTGGTTGCGGCTATCGCAATCAACCTTACTCTCGGTATCGCGTATATTTGGAGTGTATTTCAAAGTGGTATCGCAGCTTCTGTTTTTCAAGGAAATAACGCAGGGGCAGCGTTGGCATTTTCACTCTTGTTAGCTATGTTGGGGATTGGAGGAGTTCTTGGCGGCAGGTTAGCGGCAAAATACTCAATCAAACATGTTATTTTCATCGGTGGTCTTCTTATAGCCGGTGGTTTCTTCTTAGCTTCTTTTTCGTCTACTGCTTTTCCACAGTTACTATGGTTATCATATGGTATCATGGCTGGTATAGGGATGGGGTTTACATATTCCACCTCCATCGCCTGCGCCCAAAAATGGTATCCACATAAGAGGGGTCTTGTAACAGGGGCAATCGTTGCTGCCTTGGGTTTTGGGGGCGTTGTTTTTACGCCTATCATTGAGAGACTCATTAAATCTTTTGGCGCCGGTGAAGTAGGAGTCGGCGAACTCATGACTTTCAGAATTTTGAGCTTGGTTTATATCATTGTATGTTCACTGGCGGCTTTGGTACTTAAAGATCCTCCGGTTGGCTGGATGATGGACAGCATGCCTGCAGCCGGCGGCGCGGCGCCATCTTTAGCAAAGAGTTATACGCCGGCAGAAGTGCTTCGAAACCCTGCCTTTTGGTTTATGACCTTAACTTTCACCTTGGGATGTATGGGCGGTTTGATGATGATAGCCTTTGCCAAACCTATCGCTATCGCCAAAGATCTTGCAGCGACGGCTACTATCGGCGTGTTAGCCATCTCGCTCTTTAACTCCTTAGGGCGACTGACATGGGGTTTTGTTTCTGATAAAATTGGACGGCCGAATACGATCATCACGCTTCTCGCCGGGACTGCTGTTCTTTCACTTTGTGTCAATGCGGTAGAAGGTAATATGATTTTTGTTTTGATTGCGCTCATCGGATTCTTGTATGGTGGATATTTAGGAACTTTCCCAGTGTTGTGCTCGGATCTTTTCGGACCGCAGCATCAGGGGACAAACTACGGTTTTGTTTTGTTCGGTTTTGGTATAGGGGCGATTCTTGCATCGCAAATAGCCGGTTATTATAGAAATATAGCCACATACCCACCTGGACATGAACTTGCTGCACGTGTGTTTGATACTAGTCTCATGTTTCCGGCGTTTATTATCGCATCAATTTGTGCAGCAGTAGGTATTGCTCTTATGTTTGGCGTGAAAGCGGAGTTTAAGAGACGGAAGGATAAAGCGGCATAGAATCGTTGCTAAATAAAATTATGCAGATAGCTAAATATGATTAGTTTATTAGACAATTCAATTTATTAGACAATTAGTCCAAATGATGCGCTTGAGGCAGTCGGTAACGGTTGACACAAGCGCATTTCTTTTTTTAATATAAAAAACTATACAAACATTGACAAGATAGATAAAGTTGTATATTATTAAGAATATGCTTAATAATTTTGGTTTGATGCATTCGAAGTGAAAAGAGCGTTAAGCGTTAAGTGCCGTTAATAAGCGTACTGGGAATTTTTTTAATTGACAAACGAGGCTTCAAAGACTATAATTTTGTCTATGGTGCAGGCAAACATGTAATACCCTTCTGGGGTGTTTTTACGAACTACCACTTGAAGTGGTGGTTTTGTTATTAACTATTGATTATGAATGTTGTAAAAATGCTGTTAATGCTCATTAAAGGGGAGATATTAATGTCGTCCAAAGAGGTAGTTCTTACTCAGAACGGGTTGAAAAAGCTGGAGGATGAACTGCTTTATTTAAAGTCTTCTAAGAGGCGGGAAGTGGCTGCACGGATCAAAACAGCCATTTCTTTTGGGGATCTTAGCGAGAATTCAGAGTATGAAGATGCTAAGAATGAACAGGCTTTTGTGGAGGGAAGAATCCTCACTCTGGAGAAGATGCTGAGAAACGCCCGTATTATCGACAGTGAGACGAGTAAGGAAGAAGTTGATTTCGGGACTACGGTGAGATTGAAGGATCTTGAGAATGATGAGGAGCTGGAGTTTACTATCGTCGGTTCAGCGGAGTCGGATCCGGCGGATAATAAGATTTCTAACGAGTCTCCGGTGGGCAGGGCGATTTTTGGCTCTCCGGCTGGGGCTGTGGTAGAGGTGAAAGTTCCGGCTGGGGTTATGCGTTATGAGATTCTGGAGATCAAGTAACTGCTGCAAATTTTGTGATTATTATCTGTAAATAGAACTATTTTTACTCTGTAAATACTATAGCCAACGGGGGATTGTTTTTTTAATTATGACAAATCATTTAAGCGAACAGGAGCAGATCAGACGCAATAAAGTCGCGGCATTTCGTCAGCAGGGCTTGGAGCCCTATGGGGATAAGTATAATGTAACCCATTATTCCCGGGAGGTTTTGCAACAAGAGCCGGAGTTTTTTGAGGGTAAAGCGGTGAGCCTGGCCGGCAGGATTATGACCCAGAGGGGACATGGGAAGGCTTCTTTTGCCCATATTCAGGATAGTGAGGGGCAGATCCAGATTTATCTCCGGGAGGATCGCCTGGGAGAGAAGAGCTATAGCCTGTATCAGGAGCTGGATGTGGGCGATATTATCGGTGTGAAAGGGGATGTTTTTCGCACCCAGAAGGGGGAAATTACAGTCAATGTGGCAGAATTCTCCCTCCTTTCCAAATCCCTGCGTCCTCTGCCGGAGAAATGGCATGGGCTAAAGGATGTTGAGCTGCGTTATCGTCAGCGTTATGTCGATCTGATGGTCAATCCGCTGGTCAGAAGCGTGTTTATGACCCGGAGCAGGATTATTCAGTCTATGCGCACTTTTCTGACAGGCGCCGGGTTTTTGGAGGTTGAGACGCCGGTGATGCATACTCTGGCGGGAGGGGCCAGCGCACGTCCTTTTGTTACTCATCATAATACCCTGGATATGGATCTTTATCTGCGTATAGCCACAGAGCTTCATTTGAAGCGGCTGATCGTAGGCGGGATGGATAAGGTTTTTGAGCTGGGCCGTATTTTTCGTAATGAAGGTATCTCTACCAATCATAATCCGGAGTTTACCTCTGTGGAGGTTTATCAGGCTAATGCGGATTATGAGGATATGATGGTCCTGACCGAGGAGTTGATAGCTTCTGTTGCCCGGGAGGTGCTGGGTACAACGGTGATAGAGTATCAGGGCGTTCCCCTTGATCTGACGCCGCCTTGGTCCAGGCGGAATATGCTGGATATTATTTTGGAGATGACAGGGATTGATGCGGGCGAGATCGAGGATGTGGATGCCTTAAGGGGTGTTGCTGCGGAAAACGGGCTGGAGCTGAAGCCGGGGCTCAGCCGGGGTGAGATTATTTATGCTATTTTTGAAGAGTTCTGTGAAGTGAGGCTGAACGGACCGATTTTTATCAAGGATTATCCTGTGGAGGTCTCGCCTTTGGCCAGGCGCTGCAGACATGATCCTCGTTTTACCGATCGTTTTGAGGCTTTTATTGCCGGCAAAGAGATCGCCAATGCTTTTACGGAACTGAACGATCCGCTGGATCAGAGGGAGCGTTTTGAAGAGCAAGTGCTAAGGCGTGACTCGGGTGATGATGAGGCGCATATGATGGATGAAGATTTTTTGACGGCTCTTGAGTACGGGATGCCTCCCACGGGAGGGCTGGGGATAGGGGTTGACAGGCTAATCATGATCCTGACTGATTCTCCTTCAATACGTGATGTGATCCTTTTCCCGACCATGAGGCCGAGAGAACAGAGAGAGCAGAAAGAGCAACAAGAGTAGAATATACAAAATATAATACATAGTATAATACATAATATAATATATAATAACAAATCCGCTGAATTGTGCATAGCATAATTTAATTAAGAGGGGACTGGGGATTGTGTTATCAGAAAGAATTACTGAGAGTATGACAAATTCTTCTTGGATCAGAGCCATGTTTGAAGAGGGAGAGAAACTAAGAGCTATCCATGGGAACGAGAATGTCTTCGATTTTTCATTGGGCAACCCGGATGTTGCACCGCCCAAAGCGGTAATTGACGCGTTCAAGAAATATGCTATGGACGAGACGCCGGGCTTGCACCGCTACATGAGTAATGCCGGGTTTATGGATGTACGGGAAGCTGTGGCGCAGTATCAGCAAAAAGAGTCTGGCGTTCCCCTGAAGGGGGATCATATTATTATGACCTGCGGGGCTGCCGGCGGTCTAAACGTGGTCTTGAGAACAATTATAGACCCGGGAGATGAAGTAATCGTTCTGTCGCCGTATTTTGTCGAGTATCTGTTTTATGTAGACAATTTCAGCGGCAAGGTTGTTATCGTGAACACTTCTCCTGAAGATTTTCAACTGGATCTCCAGGAGCTTGACAAGCATATTACGCCCAGGACTAAAGCGGTGATTCTTAATTCGCCGCATAACCCCACAGGTGTTATTTATACTGAAAAGTCGTTGCGGCAAATGGCTGATCTCCTCCAAAGGAAGGAAAAAGAATACGGTAAACCGATATATGTTCTTTCGGACGAGCCATATAGTAAACTGATCTATGACGGGGCTGTTCTCCCTCAGATTCTGCAGATTTTCAGGAATTCTTTTGTGGTCACTTCTTTCAGTAAAACTCTCTCTCTGCCCGGTGAGCGGATCGGATATATCGCCGTTCATCCGGAGATGGATTATTGCAGTCAGATGATCGGCGGGATTATTTTTTGTAACCGCATCCTTGGTTTTATTAACGCTCCGGCTCTGCAGCAGAAAGCTATTGCCGATTCGCTGAATGCTGTTGTTGATGTTGAGCAGTATCAGGAAAGAAGAGATTTTATCTATAGTAATCTGACCAGAATTGGATTTTCTTGCATGAAGCCGGAGGGCACTTTTTATCTGTTTCCTAAGACGTTGATCCCCGATGATCTGAAATTCGTCGAGACGGCGCTGAAGCATAATATTCTTATGACTCCGGGGAGAGGGTTTGGCTGGCCGGGATATGCGCGCTTATCTTTTTGTGTCAGTCTCGATATGATTAAACGCTCTATACCGGCTTTTGAGGCGCTGGCCGCTGAGGTTTTAGGCAAATAATACGAATTTGATTGCCGCTGTTTTGCAGCGGCGGCAGTGATAAAGCAGGTGTTCATGTGTATCCCTTAGCCCATCTTTATTTTATGGAACTCTTCATGAAGAAGCCTGATCATGCAGCTATACTCGGTAGTGTTTTCCCTGATATAGCTATCTTGAGCGGGCTGGACTGGAGAACGAGCCATTCCCTTGGTGATCTAATCTGGCGCAATTTCCGCCACAGTGGGGAGGAAAAGAGCCATTTCGCTCTGGGGGTCGTCAGTCATGGGATCGAACCGAAGGGGTTGGATTATTATAGCGATGTAAAGTTCGGGGTTTTTGAGAGAGGCTATTGTTATGAAAAAGCCAGACCTTTGGTAGACGCTGTTATTAAGGCTTTAAATGTTACTCCAGAGGACGGTTGGTGGAAAGCGCATAATTTTATTGAGATGGGCGTCGAGTTGTACGTTTATAAGCAGCGTCCGGAGTTATTTGCGAACCTGCGTGCAGCTTTTTTCGATGAAACGCTGATGAATTCACTATCCGGCGATTTGTCGCCTCTGCTGAATATAGAAGAGGATGTTTTACTGAATTGTTTTGAAAGGTTTCGGCGGTTTGCTGTGACTGAGCCTGTTGACGCCGAGATAATGGCTTATCGCTATCAGAAGCAGATATTTTTTCGCCATAGCATCGAATCCATCAATGTAAGCCAAACAAGCAGCATTATTGAAGAAGGGGAGAAGGCTATCCTTCACGATATAGAAGATTTTTTCCATTACGTAGAAGATCGAGTGGCTTCGGTTTGGCCGGTTTTTTCGTAAACAGCGTGCGCCTGTTTGTTTTGACGTTTAAAAACTACAGGATAAAAGCTCTTTAGGAGGAGCTATGGCGGTTATTACCATATCAAGACAATTTGGCAGCGGCGGTGAGGCTGTAGCCCGGTTGTTGGCTGAAAGGCTTGGCTATCTGCTGGTGAACAAAAAAATGATTGTGGATAATCTGCAATCATACAGCGCCCAAGAGGACTATGATCATTTTGACCTGTTTGATGAAAAGAATCTTCGGACTATTGAACATGCCGGTTATAGGGAAATTGAGAATAAACGCCGCCTTTACCTGGAGGCTATGCACAGCTTTATTTATGATCTGGCTATGCGGGAAAATATAGTTCTGTTGGGTCGGGGGGGGCAGGCATTATTTAAGGATTTTCCTTCCGCGCTTCATGTTAAGATTATTGCTCCATTAAAATATCGATTGAATTTTGTCTGTAAATCATATGCTTTGGATGAGGTCGTTGCCGCCCGTCTTATTACCGAGCAGGATCAGGACCGCCAGGATTATCTGCGGCAAATGTTCGGATATGATTGGTTCGCTCTGGATCTTTATCATTTGGTTATTAATACAGCATTCATGGGTTTGGAAGAGAGCGTCGCCCTAGTGGTGAACGCAGCTAAAACCAGGATGGATAAGCAGGAGGCGACGGGAGTGATCAATCCCTCGCCTGCTTCTTTTTTGGATGATTTGTTGCAGGAGCAGGAGGGGCAGGGGCTAGGTCAAGAGCAGGGGTATGGTAAGGTACGAGGGTTATTGAACGGGCACATGATCGGCCATATTCAGGACGCGACCGGAAATGCGCCTCTTTTTGCCCATCCCAGCGAGGAAGAGTTTGCCAAGATGTTGGATTTTTACCAAATTGAATGGCTCTATGAGCCGAAGACATTTCCCTTGGAATGGGATAGCGAAGGAAATATAACGGTTGCTTTTTCGCCGGATTTTTATCTACCGGAACAGGATCTGTATGTAGAGTTGACTACTCAGAAACAGAAACTCGTCTGGAAGAAGAATAAAAAAATACGCCGCTTAAAAGAGATTTACCCACAGATCAAGATTAAAATCATTTACGGCCGGGATTATCGGGGGCTGTTGCAGAAATACGGTATTGAAGATAAGCAGTAGCGTTGTATCCGCATAAACGAAAAGAAGGGGGGGTGGTTTGAATCAATGTCTGGCTATGAGAGAAACCAATCGGCGCCGGTGTTGGAAACATATTTATCGGGTGAGCAGATTAAGATGAGGGTTAAGGAATTGGGAGAGAAGATTTCCGGGGATTACTCTGAAGTTGGAGAGTTGCTTATTGTCTCCGTTTTGCGTGGGAGCGTTTATTTTACCGTTGATCTGAGCCGCCGATTGACTATCCCTTTTATACTGGATTTTATCGGCATCTCCAGTTATGGCGCCAATTCTTTTCCAATGGGGATAGTCCGTATTACCAAGGATCTCGATATTAATATTTCTCAGCGGCATGTTTTGTTGGTGGAAGATATTGTTGATACAGGCTTGACTTTGAATTATTTGTTGAAGAATCTAAAAACACGCAACCCTCAGAGTTTGCGGGTCTGCACTTTTCTTGACCAGCCTGGGAGGCGTATTGTTGATATTCCTGTCGATTATCGCGGCTTTGAGATACCTGATATTATCCCCGTGGGTTATGGTTTGGATTACCAGGGACATTACCGCAATCTTGAGTCTGTGGCAGTGTTGAAAAAGATAAATCCTGCATGATAGCAGTTTAAGGAGATGAAGCTTATGGCGGCTTCAAGGGTTGGGGTGGATCTGGGCGGAACTAAAATGCTGGTCGCTCTGGAGAATGAAAAAGGCGAGATCTTAAAGAGTGAAAAGTTTCCCGTTGACGCCAATGCCGGGCCTGCCGGAATTCTGCGAGATCTTCTGATCAAAGTGACGGAATATTTTCAAGTTTCTTCCGAAGATATTCAAGGACTTGGTTTTTGCATGGCTGGGTATTATGATTGGGAAAAAGGTACTATGCTCGGATCGCCGAATCTGCCCGGCTGGGAGAATTACCCTTTGCGGAGGCAGCTTGAAGATCTGCTGAAATGCCCTGTTGTTGTGGAGAATGACGCTAATGCCGCTGTTTGGGGCGAATATTGTTTCAATGCCGGGCAGGAGCAGGAGCAAAGCTTGAGACAGGGCGCAAAAAACATTATGTTGATTACAATTGGAACAGGGATCGGCTGTGCCGTGGTCGCAGACGGCAGGCTGTTGCGCGGCGCCCGGGGCCTGGCCGGTGAAATAGGGCATTTGCCTATCCTGCCCCGGGGTGGAGTTCTTTGCGGCTGCGGTAATTATGGCTGCTTGGAGACGCTGGCTTCAGGAACAGCTATGGCCAGAGAAGGCTTGGCTCAGGCGATGTCAGGGAAGAAGACTGTCTTACAGGAGATGGCAATAGAAGCGGAAGCTAAGGGAAGTCGGCTCCAGACTATCCATGTTTTCGAGGCGGCCAGGCAGGGGGACGTGTGTGCTTTGGAGGTCATCGATACGGCTGCATATTACCTTGGCCAGGGTTTGGCTGCTGCTGTTCATCTTTTTGATCCGGAGATGGTTCTTATCGGCGGAGGGGTAGCAGGTCAGGGCGAGATACTTTTTGCCCCGCTTGGGCAGTACTTTTCAGAGATGCTGATCCCGCCTTTTAGAGGGCGTGTCGCCCTTTTACCGGCGAAATTGGGTGAAGAGGCAGGTGTACGAGGGATATTGGGACTTCTTAGGGAGTATATCAATAGTAGGGGATAATAATTTTTTTTAAAAAAAAATTATTTTAGAGAGCAACCTTTTGGAATTTGAAACGTTATATATATTAAAGAATGTGAACAAATGTTATAAAACTGTTGTGAAAGTATGGTCTTGAGCAAGAAGGCAGGAGAATTGCAGCAAAAAAGAGAAATGTATGCGTAGTTGATTTGTTTAAATCGAAATCGGAGAAGTCCACCATCCTGCCGCTTTTTGTATGATTTGCCTGAGCTGAAAGAGCCTTATTTATTATTGGGCTGATTTTATATTGCCCAATTGACGGCAGATTACGGCAGGGACGGGGGTCTTCATGTTAAGGAGAGATCCAGTTGCTAAGTGAGGACAAAGAGCAGGAGATTGTTTCCAAAGCTCAGCAATCCCCCGAATCCTTTACCATACTTTATGATTTTTACTTCCCGAAAATTTATAATTATGTTTATCATAGAGTGCATAATACACAGCTGACCGAAGATCTGGTCGCAGAGACTTTCTATAAGGCCTTGGTAAATATCGACAAGTTCGAATGGAGAGAGCGATCTTTCGCTAGCTGGCTCTATACCATAGCACGCAATCTGGTCGTGGATGCTTTCAGAAAGACAAAGCCGATATTTATGGATGAGAGCTGGGCTGAAGGTATTGTCTCCCCGGAAGATGGTCCTGAGGAGAAACTCGTGAAGGATGCGGTGAAAAATGAGCTTCTGCTTACGATCCGCACTCTCAGCCAGGACCAGCAGGATGCGCTTCTGCTCAGGTTTCAGGAAGGCCTGAAGATTAAAGAGATAGCCAAGGTTATGAATAAGAATGAAGGCGCAGTCAAGGCGCTTTTGTTCCGGGGCTTGAAAAGTATGCGAAAAAAATTGGAAGGAGAGGGGTACAGCGATGGCTACGGAAAGAGATAAAGCTCATGAAGATCTTTTTCTTCCCTTGGAAGAGTTGCTCTCGGATGACGAAGA
>Ga0209737_10002725_pt1 | contig 12329 bp, 9 predicted proteins | sample TergutCu122P3_FD_187284 | JGI IMG/M metagenome (GOLD analysis project Ga0209737, IMG submission 187284) | Cubitermes ugandensis P3 segment gut microbial communities from Kakamega Forest, Kenya - Cu122 P3 (SPAdes) (version 2) | ecosystem: Host-associated > Arthropoda: Insects > Digestive system >... | reverse complement strand
CAGGTTTTGGTTCTGTCAGTCTTGGTTCGAATCCAGGTTGGTCAACTCAACACTCACTCTCACTACTACCGGTGGGAGTTTTTTTTAGAAGAAAGTGAAAGTGGGGTCGAAAGCCCTTCTTTTTTTTGATAAATAAACAGTTTAACATAAACAAATAGAAAACGTCATGGAAGAAAGTTTAAACTTATTGGAAACCTTAGCCGAGTTTAAAGATTTTAAAAACATTGAAAGAGAGTCGTTGATGCGAATATTAGAAGATATTTTCCGCTCAGCGCTTACCAAAAAATATGGAGCGGATGCCAACTTTGAAGTGATCGTAAACGTGGATCGTGGCGAATTGGAAATTCAACGCTATAGAGAAATTGTAGAAGATGGCCATGTAAAAAACGAGTTTACACAAATTGCGCTTTCCGAAGCCATTAAAATTGAGCCCGATTTTGAAGTGGGAGAAGAAGTAATGGAAAATGTACGCTTTTCCGACTTTGCACGTCGCGAAATTCAAGCATTACGCCAAAATTTGATTACCAAAGTAATGGAATATGAAAAAGACCTCATCTATAAAAAATATGAACATAAAATTGGGGAACTTGTTTCCGGTGAAATAAGTCAGGTGTGGAAAAAAGAAATTTTGGTAATGGATGAAGAGGGCGTAGAACTCATTCTTCCTAAAAATGAGCAGATTGCCGCAGATAAATACAAAAAAGGCGATACGCTTTCTGCCATAGTGCTTCGTGTGGATATTAAAGGGTCTTCTCCGCAAATTATTATTTCAAGAACTTCACCGTTGTTCTTGGAAAGATTGATGGAAACCGAAATTCCCGAGGTATACGATGGTCTCATCACTATTAAAAATGTAGTACGTGCGCCCGGTGAACGTGCAAAAGTATTAGTAGAATCTTTTGACGACAGAATTGACCCCGTGGGTGCCTGCGTAGGCGTAAAAGGCAGTCGTATTCATAGCATCTTCCACGAATTGCGCAAAGAAAGTATTGACGTCATTAATTATACAAATAACACCCAACTATTGATTAGCAGAGCGCTCAGTCCGGCTAAAATCTCTTATATTGAAATTGATGAAGAAAACAAAACCGCCAATGTATATATGAAACCCGACCAAGTTTCATTAGCCATTGGAAAAGGCGGATATAATATCAAGCTGGCAAGTAAATTGTCAGGTTACGAAATTGATGTTTTCAGAGATGATATTAAGGAAGAAGAAGATGTGGATTTGAATGAATTTAATGATGAATTTGATCAATGGGTAATTGATGCGTTTAAAGCCATTGGTTGTGACACCGCCACCAATGTACTTAAATTAAGTCGCGAAGAATTGATTCAACGCACTGATCTTGAAGAAGAAACTGTAGATGATTTCATTGCATCAATTAAGAAGGAGTTAGATATCGAATAATACGAACACAAATAATAAATATGTCTGACGAAAAGAAAATACCACGCTTAGGAAAAGCTGCCGGAGAGTTTAACGTGGGGCTATGTTCAATCGTTTCTTTATTAAAAAAACATAATATTGAAATCGTTGACAATCCGAACACAAAACTCACTCCGGAGATGTATGAGATTCTTATAAGAGAATTTCAGGGTGAAAAAATGGTAAAAGAAGAGTCCAAAAAATTAGAAATTGGCGCTTTCTCAAAGTCAAAAACAGAAACCGAAGAAGTTAAACATCCGATAGAGGAACCCCAAGCTACACCTCCTGTTAGCACAAAACCTCCTATGGAAGCAAAGCCTGTAGAGAAGATCAATGTTACAATTCAAGCACCGAAAGTGGTAGGGAAAATTGATTTAGAACCCAAAAAGACAGCCGAAAAAACTGCACCTCCTAAAGTAACTGAGCCCAAAATTGAAAAAGTACCGACTGAAAAACCTGTCGTTTCCGAAGAAAAAATAGATATAAAACCGGAACATATTAAAACCGTCGTTGAAGATATTTCAAAGAACATTGTTGTTAAAGGAACTATTGACTTGGCTGCCTTTGAAGAGAAAAAATCAAAAAAAGATAAAGGTAAAAAAGATCAAAAACCAGGAAAGGATAAAAGAGCGGATAAAATTGAGACAAAAGAAGTTAAAAAAACTCCTGAGAAAGAAGATATAAAGATGGTTGAAACAGAAACTGCTATTAAACCAACCTTAGTTCCTGAAATTGAGCATATTAAAACTAAACATATCAAGGTAGATGCTCCTGTGGTGTTGGGCAAAATTAATTTAGAAGCCTTTAAACCGAAAGAGCAATCTAAAAAAGAAAATCAGGAACAGTCGAAAGATAAATCTAACAGTGAGAAAAAACGGAAACGGAAACGTATCAAACAGCATGCCGGAAAACAGGATGATGATAAACAAAAACAAGCGGCAGCGAAAGTAGAAATATCTGACGAAGATATTCAACGCCAAATTAAAGAAACCATGCAACGCTTGGAACCGCTTGGAAAGTCTAAGACTTCTAAACGAAAAAGGGAAAAACGTGCACAGTTTCAGTCAGAAATGCAAGAAAGCGAAATGCAAGAATTGCAAAATCAGAGAAAACTGAAAGTTACGGAGTTCATTACGGCAAACGATTTGGCAATACTGATGAACGTTCCTGTAAATCAAATTATTTCTACTTGTATGAGTATTGGACTTTTCGTTTCTATCAATCAAAGATTGGATGCGGAAACCATTGCATTGTTGGCAGAGGAGTTTGGTTTTGAAGTAGAATTTGTGAGCGCCGATATTGATGAAGCTACTAAAATAGAGGAAGAAGATAAACCCGAAGACTTAATTCCGCGTCATCCTATTATCACAGTTATGGGGCACGTGGATCATGGAAAAACATCATTGCTTGACTATATTCGTAAAACCAATGTTATTGCCGGTGAAGCCGGTGGAATTACACAACACATTGGTGCTTATTTGGTTAATCTTCCTGATGGAAGAAAAATTACCTTCTTGGATACTCCCGGTCACGAAGCATTTACCGCTATGCGCGCCCGCGGAGCAAAAGTTACCGACTTATCTATCATTGTAATTGCCGCCGACGACTCGGTGATGCCTCAAACCGTGGAAGCCATTAATCACGCTCAGGCAGCTGGAGTTCCTATGGTGTTCGCTATTACCAAAATAGATAAACAAAATGCAGCTCCTGAAAAAATTAGAGAAGCTTTAGCCAATATGAATATTTTGGTGGAAGACTGGGGTGGAAAATATCAATGCCAGGAAATTAATTCTAAACAAGGTATCAATATAGATATACTTCTTGAAAAAGTACTTCTTGAAGCCGAATTGTTAGAATTGAAAGCCAATCCTAAGAAGCTCGGAAGCGGAACTGTATTAGAGTCTTCTTTGGATAAAGGAAAAGGATATGTAGCTAAAGTATTGATTCAAAATGGAAATATTAAAATTGGGGATCCTATTTTAGCCGGTAATTATTTTGGTAAGGTGAAAGCGTTGTTTAATGAGCGTAATCAGTCATTGAAAGAAGCAGGACCGGCAACCCCGGTATTATTGCTTGGACTTAATGGAGCCCCGCAAGCCGGTGATATTTTGAAAGTATATACCTCTGAACATGACGCTCGGATTGCGGCTACCAAACGTGCGCAATTGGCGCGCGAAATGGGACTTCGTACACAAAAACATATTACTTTGGACGAAATCGGTAGAAGAATTGCGATTGGAGATTTTAAAGAGTTAAATATCATTGTAAAAGGAGATGTTGACGGTTCTGTAGAAGCTCTATCTGACTCATTATTAAAACTCTCTACCGAGCAAGTACAGGTGAATGTAATTCACAAATCGGTGGGTGCTGTTACTGAAAGCGACGTATTGTTAGCTTCTGCATCGAATGCCATTATTATTGCATTCCAGGTAAGACCTTCCCCCGGTGCAAGAAAATTAGCTGAACAAGAGCAAATCGATATTCGCATATACTCAATTATTTATACCGCTATCAACGAAATTAAAGACGCAATTGCAGGGATGCATACCCCGGAAATTCGTGAGAAAATATTGTGTAACCTTGAGGTACGCGAAGTATTTAAAATTACAAAAGTTGGAAATATTGCAGGATGTATGGTACTCGACGGAAAACTGCAACGCAATACCAAAGTCCGCTTAATTCGCGATGGCATTGTAATCTATTCCGGAAAATTAGGCTCTTTGAAACGTTTTAAAGATGATGTAAAAGAAGTCGTTGTAGGACAGGATTGCGGATTAAATATTGAAAACTTCAACGACATTAAAGTTGGCGATATTATTGAAGGTTATGAAGAATATGAAGTAAAAGTTACCCTGTAAGCTTATGATTCAACCCGACCAAATTAAAGAAATACAAACCCGACTCAGTGAGTTAAGGAGGTGTCTTTGACATTGATGTCAAGTTAGAAGAGATCAATACAAAAGAGGAAATTACACATGAAAATGATTTTTGGAGTGATCCGAAATCTGCAGAAAAGCTATTGAAAGAGATTAGCTTGGTTAAATCTTGGGTGCAAGAATATGACTTCGCCGCTACTAAGGTTGATGATTTAATTGTATTGTACGATTTTTTTGTAATGGAAGAAGCTACAGAACAAGATGTAGATGAGTCGTATAATATAGCATTGCAAGCTGTTGAAAAATTGGAGTTTCGGAATATGATGCGCGAAGAAGAAGACCCCATGAGTGTAATTTTGACCATTAATTCCGGTGCAGGTGGTACAGAAAGCTGCGACTGGGCAGAAATGCTGCTTCGCATGTATATACGCTGGGGTGAACGCAATAAATACGCAATAAAATTGTTAGACAGGCAAGAAGGCGATGTTGCCGGCATCAAATCGGCAACTATAGAATTAGATGGACCTTATGGCTACGGCTATTTAAAAAGCGAAAACGGCGTACACCGTTTGGTACGTTTATCGCCTTTCGATTCTGCAAATAAAAGACATACCTCATTTGCTTCCGTTTATGCCTATCCTGTAATTAATGATGATATTGTAATTGAAGTAAATCCTGCGGATATTTCATGGGATACTTATCGCTCAAGCGGACCGGGCGGGCAAAACGTAAATAAAGTAGAAACGGCGGTACGACTGCATCATCACCCTTCCGGAATTATTGTAGAGTGTCAGGAAACACGCTCGCAACTTCAAAACCGCGAAAAAGCAATGCAGATGTTGAAATCCCAATTATACCAACGCGAAATGGAGAAGAAACGCGAAAAACTTTCCGAAATCGAAAGTAACAAAAAACGTATTGAGTGGGGATCGCAAATTCGCAGTTATGTAATGCATCCTTATAAAATGGTGAAAGATTTACGCACCCGCTTCGAAACCTCTAATGTTAGTGCGGTAATGGATGGGGAGTTGGATGATTTTATTAAGGCGTATTTGATGGGTGCATTCATATAAAAAAAACATTATATCTTCACAACCTAAAAAACAAAATGAATACAAAACCTAATACAGTTTTTTCAATAGGCATTGACATAGGCGGTACCAATACCGACATCGGCTTGGTAAACGCTAACGGTGTAATAATAGCGCGCAGTAATTTGAGAACCGCGCAATATTTTGATGTACAGTTATTTGTAAATGACATCGTTAGTATTATTCGTAAATTAATGTTGGAAAACAACATAGAGAAAATCACAGGTATCGGAATTGGCGCGCCTTGTGGAAATTTTTATGAAGGAACCATTGAAGATGCGAAGAATTTGAATTTTAGAGGAAAGACACCGCTTAAAAATATGATAGAAGCGCAACTACATGTTCCTGTTATAGTTACCAATGATGCTAATGCTGCGGTTTATGGCGAAATGGTTTACGGCGGCGCAAAAGGAATGAAAGATGTGGTGATGTTTACCTTGGGAACCGGTGTGGGCAGCGGCATTATTATTGATGGTAAATTGCTTTACGGCTCTGACGGTTTTGCCGGCGAGTTGGGACACGCTATTTTAGTGCCTTTCGGTAGGAGGTGCACCTGCGGTAACGCCGGTTGTTTGGAAATGTACGCTTCAATTAGAGGCATTACATTAACTTGTACCGAATTATTGGAACAATTTCCGGAGAATGAGTTGGCTAAGATTCCAAAAGAAGCGCTTAGACCGAGAATGATCGACAAGGCTGCCCATAACGGCAATGCTGTGGCTATAGAAACTTACAGAAAAACAGGGGAGTGGTTGGGTATTGCCCTTGCCAATGCGGTAGCATTTTCTTCCCCGGAAGCCATTTTTCTCATGGGCGGCATTGTAAAAGCCGGTGAAATCTTACTAAAACCCATGCGAGAGTCATTTGCAAAACATAAGTTGTTTATTTATAAAAATGATATTCCGATTTTAACCTCACAACTTAATGAGAATGACGTGGCTATTTTAGGAGCAGCTTCTTTGGTAATTTAAAAATTTAAAGACTTAAGTGTATAAATTTAATAATTAGCGAATTAATCACTAATTACTCTTTTTACGTTTGAACGACTCAATCGTTACTTTTAATGAGAAGACGTGCGAAGGCAAAGCGATGGAAAGATTACCCAAATCGGTAAAAGCGTAATCTATAAAAACGAGATCTTTTATTCCGATGCCGATTCCGAAGTTAATTTGGCATGTAAATTTATTTTTGCCGTCGAAATAAGGAACTTGTTGGAAATTGCCGATGCCGGCACGAAGCGCTACAATGGTTTTATACGCAAACTCCATTCCAAAATGAGGATCAATAGATAAAGCATTGCTCCTAATCAATGTATTCCGTTTTCTATCGAAAGTACAATCAAAATCTAATGCAAAAGTTCCGTTAAATCCTTTACCAAATTCTACATATTTACCCGCACCGATGTTTAATTTTGGAAGGGTTAATTCTAAGGTATTTGTAGGAATCTCATTTCCGGTAGCTTCAAAAATTTCAATTACTTTTTCCGATAAATCATAAGTCCAGGCATTAAAGGTGGAAGTAACATCTTTTAACATAGCGCCCATTTGCCATCCCTTAATATTATATTGTATGCCCGCATCCAATCCGAATCCCCAGGCGCCGGCAAACTTTCCGATGGTTCTGCGGATAACCTTGGCATTGGCACCCAAAGAGAGTCCTTTTACTTTTTCAAAATTGTATGCATAGCTTAGTAAAAAAGCATTATCGGCTGCCGAAAAATAAGAAATTCTGTTGTAGTCAATATTCCCTTGATTGTCAATTAATTCTGTGGTGTTCATAATATTATCTACTCCGAACCGTATCCATGTAATAGCCACTGCTTGTTTATTGTCTATTCTGTAACCGGCGCCGATATAGTCGTATTTTGCAATGCCGGCAAAATATTCTGCGTGCATGGCGGCTAATTGATAAGGACGTTCCATTCGTACCAATCCTGCGGGATTCCAATAGGCAGAGGTAACATCATTCGTTAACGATGTCATGGTATTTGCCATAGCTAATCCGCGTGCACCCACTCCCAATGAGAGAAACTCATTGCTATACTTTGCAACTTGCGCGTTTGTCAATAGATATGAAAAGCTAAGAAAAAAGATGAGTAAAAACTTTTTGCAATTTGTCATAACAAAAAAGATGTTGCATGTTCATAAACGCTATGCAACATCTTTTATTTTTTAGAGCTATAGAAAAAACAGAGATTACCCTTTTATCACCGCCAGCGGACTCAACTCTACTTTAATTTTTACAAGATCGCTTTGCAGCGCCATCACTTGCGAAATATCTTTGTACGCCGATGAAGCTTCTTCCAAATCTGATTTGCCGCGTATGGAATGCAGGATGCCGAGATCGTCTAATTTGCGTTTTTCTTCTTCGAGGTTGAGATTGCGGATGGCGGCGGAGCGACTCATTGTGCGTCCTGCACCGTGTGAGCAGCTCATAAAGCTTTCGGAGTTGCCAAGCCCTTCAACAATATAAGATTTTGTGCCTTGTGAACCGGGAATAATGCCCGTTTCTCCCAATTTTGCCGAAGTTGCACCTTTGCGGTGCACAATTACTTTCATATCAAAGTGTTTTTCCCATGCAGCATAATTATGAGCAATGTTGATCATCGGTTCGTAAACTACATTATTAAGTACCGAAGAAACAACCTGTTGGATACGCTCCATCATCAGTTTGCGGTTTGCCAATGCAAATTCGGTGCTATATTTCATCTCTTGATAATAAAGATGCGCTTCGTCGGTTTCAAAAGGTAAGAAAGCCAGATCAGCCTTGGGACTAACCGATGGATGATAGGTTTCGTTGAGTTTCTTTGCCACCTTATTATAATGTTCCGCTACTTGCAGACCGAAATTGCGGCTGCCCGAATGTACCATAATCCAAAGAAATTCATCGTCAGAGCGTTGCAATTCAATAAAATGATTACCGCCGCCAAGCGTGCCCAATTGCTTTAATGCAGCAAAGTACTGACGTTTCACCACTACTAATTCATCCAAATTGTAGCCTTGTGGCATCAGAGACTCGTTTTGCTGTTCTTTTTGGTGACTGAATCCAAGCGGAATTATTTCCCGAATTCCTGCCATGATTTGCGTTAACTTGTCGCGTTGTAAACTATTAGCTTCAATATTGGTTTTCACGGCACACATACCGCAGCCAATATCTACGCCCACAGCATTGGGAACGATTACATTATTGGTTGCCAGCACGCCGCCAATGGGCATTCCGTAGCCTTCATGCGTGTCGGGCATTAAGCAGATATGACTGAAAGCAAAAGGTAAATTTGCAAGATTAATCGCTTGCTTCACTGCGCCGATTTCCGGCATATCGAGCCACATTTTGATGGGGATTTTTTCGGTAGAGATTATTTTTTGCATTAGGTTAGTTGTATTGTATTATGAAAATGGATAAATAAAAACTACTTAAATTAAACGATCGCCTGCGAAATAGCATAAAGTGGGTACACCTTGATATTTCCGTAGCTTCCAAAATTTTCCATGGAACTGCGGATGCCGTAGGCGTATCCTTTTTCCGTTAAGAACTGAAATATACTTTGCATGGAGCCTTTGGTATTGGCCTTAATTTCTACGGGTACGATATTTTCACTTTGTTGAATAATGTAATCTACTTCGGCGTTACTGCCTTCTTTTTCGCGTTGCCAATAATAGAGTGAGAGTGGAAAATTCGCAGGCGAAGCTTTCATCATTTCCAAACCTGCCAAAAGTTCGGCAAAAGCGCCTTTATTGATTTGTTCGATATTCTCCGGATTAAACGAACCGCCTAAATTAAGTTTCAAAAACCGTTGGTAAATCCCTGTGTCGAAAATCAAATATTTACGGAATTTTGTATTTTGTTGCGCTGCTAAAGGTAACCCATTTGCGGAGGTATGTGTTACAGGATAAATTAATCCAGCTTTTTCCAATAATTCAACACATTCTTTTATTTGTAGATGATTTGCTGTTTTAGAGGCTTTCGAATAGGTAAATTTTCCGCTTGTTTGCTCAATAATAGCGCCAAAAACCTCTTGCAAAAGCGAAACATTTGCCCTTCGTTTGTATTTTGCAAAATCATTATAGAAATTTTGTGTAATATCTTCAAGAATCTCCTGGCATTCAAACAGAGAGTTATTTTCTACATATTTGGCCACTACTTCCGGCATTCCACCAATGAGCATAAACTCAATCAGTAAACGTCTGCATTTTTCGTGCAAACTTTCAGAAATTGGATTTTCAGGAGAGTAATTTTGAAGATCATCAGCAAGCATTGAATACCCCATGGCGCGGATAAATTCATCATAAGAAAAGGGGTACATAAACAATGAACGGATACGCCCAACGCCATAAGAAGGTATCTTTTCGAGTGCAAATTCAAACAGAGAGCCGGCAGCAATTACGTGCAATTTGGGCATGTCTTCATAAAAATAACGCAACGCTGAAATAGCTGGAATACACTCTTGGATTTCGTCGAAAAAAAGCAAAGTTTTACTTGGAGTAATCGGAGTTTGCAATTGAAAAGAAAGTTCTTTGATAATACGTTCAACTACACTGTCGGATTCAAAAATTGTCTTTAATTGCGGTTGTTTCTCAAAATTTATTTCCACGAAATTTTCGAAAGTTTTACCCAATTCTCGCACTGCTGAAGATTTCCCTACCTGTCTTGCGCCACGTAGCAAAATCACTTTACGATGTTCTGTTTTTTTCCATCGCAGCAGTTCGTTGTCTATTTTTCTATTTAAATAATTCATAATTAAAATAATAAATGATTTTTTAAAGACTTATGGGCTGCAAAAATACATTTTTTATAAAAAATATGGGGGCAATAATTGTAGTTTTTTTAATTTTTTATACTCGATAATAGCCGGATACTCTTAAAATGCATTTTTATTAATTTACATTGACAGAATGATTACTACACTTCCCATTACCCATTACCACACTTGTATTAATGTTGATAGAAAATTTCTTATATTTATACATTACCAACATGGTAATCAAGCACAAAACAAGAACAGTCCCAAAAACCACCACACTGTTTTCATTACTAAAATAAGTAACAAACCCAAAAATGAGACTGCCGATAAATATAAAAATGAAAGTCACAAAATTCATGTATGCAAGCATATCGCCCAATTTTCGACCGATGTTTGCTTGTTGAACCATAGCCAAACAAGGCACTTCAAACAAACCGCCCATGAGCGCCAAGAAAAAGATAAAAACAGCAAATAGGTAAACATTCGGATTGAATAGAATGATAAGCAATAAGAAGAGTGCCATTCCTGTTAATCCGATGAAAATCATGTGTATATTTATATTTTTTTTGGACAGTTTTCCTGCCAAGCCACATCCTAAAGCAATGCCTATCGCGGCAATTGCCATTACAATTCCGGTAGCAGTGGAAGATATGTGCAACGTCTGTTTGCAATGTATGATTAAATTCATTTGAACTAACCCGCCTATTAACCAAAACATGGATACGCCAAAAACGCCAATATTGATATTAGAATGTTGTTTTGCAAAAAGATAAGATTGTTTTAAAAAATGAACCGGATTAATGGAATTGTTTGACTCTTGTTCAACGGGTAATTCTTTTACTTTAATGCTTCGTGCAAAAAGAAATCCGCATATTGCAAAAACGAAAAATAATATACAGACAAAGAAAATAGAACTATGATCTGCCATAAAAGTAGCGATTACCGTTCCGGCCAAAATTCCTAAAAACGCCATCATTTCGAGCATTCCACTGCCAAACGAAATCTCTTTCTCTCCGCCAATATCGCGGATAAGTCCGTATTTTGAAGGGGAATATAAACAACTTTGTACGCCCATAATGAATATGGATAAAAGACTCACCAATATCCACTGTTTCCAAAAGGCGATGCAAGCGAGAAAAACAATAGGAAATTCTGCGACTTTGCACCAACGAAAAACCGCTTGTTTCGAATATTTTACGGCAATTTTTCCGCTCAATGGAGAAAAAAGTAAATAAGGTATTACCAAGCCGGCAGCCACTAAGGTGGTGAGTTGCGATAGATTAAGCCATGAAGGCATTGCCCATGTTATTCCTATGAAAATGATGCAGTTTTTGAGAAAATTGTCGTTCAAAATGCCAAAAAAATTGGCAGAGAATAGATATATCCAGTTTTGGGTTTTGCAGTTCACATTCATCATCTTCCTTTCATTTTGCATTCCAAAAAACTTCCCTCGCAATTATCGCACACGCCTCTGCATCTGCTAAAGCATTGTGGTGACTTGTTAAATCGTATCCACAATGTGCCGCAACAGTGGGCAGTTTGTGATTGGGTAACAAATTTCCAAATATTCTTCGCGAAGCGTTGCAAGTGCAGTAAAACTCATAATCAGGATAATCCATTTGATACACGCGAAATACCTCCTGTAGACAGCCTTTGTCGAAAGGGGCGTTATGAGCTACTAAGGGCAAACCGATTATTTTCGGTGCGATTTTTTTCCACACAAAAGGAAAAACTTTTTCGTTCATCGTATCTTCAGCAGTTATTCCGTGAATTTTAGTGTGCCAATAGGCGTACCATTCCGGTTCAGGACGAATTAAGCTGTAAATCTTATCGGTAATAATCCCATTGCGTACAATCACTACCCCCACACTGCAAACACTGGAGCGGTGGTGATTGGCAGTTTCAAAATCTATGGCGGCAAAATTTAGCATAAAAAATCATTCAAAGAAAAAACGCTAACAATTTTTTTTATGAGATTGTTAGCGATTTTCTTTGTGGTGCTGGACAGAATTGAACTGCCGACACACGGATTTTCAGTCCGTTGCTCTTCGGTAACAAAAGGCTGCGCCTTTCGTTCCCTACCAACAGAGCTACAGCACTTTGCGTATGTTTGCTTTTCAAATTCTGCATATATTTTAGTTACGGTTTACACTATGGTTTACACAAGTTGTAAGGTTAATAATTTATTTGAT
>Ga0209737_10002724_pt1 | contig 12333 bp, 7 predicted proteins | sample TergutCu122P3_FD_187284 | JGI IMG/M metagenome (GOLD analysis project Ga0209737, IMG submission 187284) | Cubitermes ugandensis P3 segment gut microbial communities from Kakamega Forest, Kenya - Cu122 P3 (SPAdes) (version 2) | ecosystem: Host-associated > Arthropoda: Insects > Digestive system >... | reverse complement strand
CATGCCGAAGCATATAACGTTAAGGGAGAAATAGAAACGGGCGATGAATATCTCAATATCGGCTGCAAAGAACCCCCAAAACGTGAGGTGCAAAATCTGCCAGCCGGAGAAAGTTTGGAGTTTTCTTTTGCCGTAATCACTGATTTTAACACACCACCCAACCATGAAATCCTTATGGATTTTCTTTTGACTGCTCAATACGGACTGTCATACAAAACTCCTGTTACAGCAATATGTTCCAACGATGGCGACTATTGTATTCCGAAAAAAACAAATTGCCACCAATACAACGACAGAATTACTTCATTCCAATTGATTAAAACAAGCAACCAGTCTGTTTTAATAGACCATCAAGACCCTGAGTGTTCAGATGGAGGATACACCGACTATACCGATGTAGAAGCCACTTTCAATCCGGAACACCAATATACTGTCAAAATAAAAAACGGTACGCAAAATCAACGGGTAAAAGGGTGGATTGATTTGAATGGTGATAACTTTTTTGATGATAACGAAACCGTGTTTTCTATCGCTTGCGCAATTGCCGAAGAAGAATATTCCGAAACATTTACCATCTCAGAAAACGCCGTACCCGGAACACATCGTTTCAGAATTCGCACCCAAAATTTATTTGTAATCCCCGACGCATGTTCGGGATATAATAGAGGACAAACACTTGATTATTCCGCTATCATTCCCGAAATATATCCGCGGGTTCAAAATGTTACTGCCAAACTGGATGGCAAAGACAACATCATCGTTTCATGGGATGTACCAAACGGAGAAACACCTCTCGGATACAACATTTACAGGCGTGGAATCTGTCTTAATCCGGCTCCTCTTACTCAACAAAGTTTCACCGAAAAAGAACTCCCTGAAGGCTCTTATGCCTACGTTTATAAAGTAACCGCCGTCTATCAAGACCATAAAGAATCCGTTCCCGAAATGTCCAACGTCATCTGTATCAACGGCAATGTTATCGTTGGTATTGATGAGATAGAAGATCCAAATATTATTGGAACAGATTCTTTCGTAATATTTCCCAATCCAACAACAGGGGAATTACGTGTAGTAACCAGTAATCAGTTACAAGTAGCGGGTGTGGAGATTTTTGATTTGATGGGAAGAAAGCGCGAAAGCGCGAAAGCACGAAAGTACGAAGGCATGAAAGACAATTCCCCTCCTTTATTCCCCTCCTTTGGAGGGGCAGGGGTGGTTGATAGGTGGCAGGCAAAGCCTGATGGAGTGGTAATAGACGTTTCACATTTACCGCAAGGATTGTATTTTGTGCGGATAACAACAGAAGACAGCGTTGTTGTTCGTAAGGTGGTAAAACGGTAAGCGAGAAAGCGCGAAGGCACGAAAGCGGAATTGTTACCTACATTTCAAATAACAATGTATCATTGTGTAATGTGTTAATTTTTTGGTTACTAAAATGGTATTCGGTATAATCGTCTTCTGTTTCAGTAATATGCAGTTTATTTACGATAAGTCTTTTTTATCGAAATAAATATCATATTTCAAGACATATTTCTTAATACTTTTATTACCGTTTATCACGATGAGATAGGGGCGAGGAACGGTGTAGTTCAAATACATTTTATCGTTCGTCTTGTAATAAAATTTTCCAAAAGAAATGATGTCTTGATCAAACATTTCAATTATCCAGTTATCAAAATAGCCGAATGGTTGATAAAATTGTAATGATTGTAAATCAGTGCGCACTTTTTCTTCTGTTCTTTCAGTTGCCGAGCCGCCAATCCGAGTGCAAATGCTGTGGATGTCATATATTCGCCGCATAAATGTTTGTAACAGAGCGTTTCAACATTGGGGAAAAAATCTCTTTTCAATTCATCGTATATGCCGTCTGTAATACAATTTCCATTGTTCCCCGATACAAAGACCTCAATATCTGCTGCCTTTAAATCGTGTTTTTGCAGAAATAGAGATATTTCCGTTTTTATCAATGAATACTCACGGTCATTAAAATCTTCATTTTTCATCAAGAAACTGTGTACGCCTTTCATTTCGGCAAAAGTATTTTTCCGTCGTTCATTTTCCAATATAAAGAAAGTGGCACCTTCGCCGAAAATGGCATTTTTCATTTTTTGCTCTTCGTTCATCATCCATTGATAATGTGGCGAATACTCGTCTATGCCACCAACTAATACGTGATGTGCTTCGTTTTCGTTGAGTAGCATCAGAGCATCTGCCAAAGCCGCCTCGAACGATGCACCACGATGACAATAGGTATTGTTATAGCCGGTAATATTGTGCATCATTGCAATTTGTGCAGCGACAGTATTGTGTGAGGAGTTGATAAACGGAGTGGGCGACAAGCCTTGTTCATCACCATCTAAAATCGAAAGAAGAAATCTTTCCAAATCGGCAACACATGCCAACCCTGTACCCACTATAATGGCGTCAATTTTTGCATCGGGTAAATGGCTTATACACATACTTGATGCTCCCAACCCCATTTTCAATATTCGAGACATTCGCCGCAGTTGTACGGGATTGATAATCTCCTTATAAACAGGCTCGACACAAGTAAAATGACCATCTTCGACAGTGCCCTGAGGCGAAATTAAACCTATGGAATTGATGTATGTCATACTTTTTTGATAATTAAGGTAGTATTTGCTCCGCCAAAGCCAAAGGAATTGGACAAAACGTTCCTTATATAGATTTGGGGTATGGGATTGTGAGGTTTGAGATTACCTAATGTCTCACATCTCATGTCTAATGTCTCACATCTCGTATCTATGTATGGTATAAAAGGCAGTTCGGGTATTTTGTTTGTGAAATTTAAGTTGACGGGAATAAAATTGTGTTGCAACGCTAGAATTGAAATCACCGCCTCAATGGCGCCTGCCGCCGCTAATGTATGTCCGGTGAACGCCTTTGTAGAACTGACAGGTGGAATATTCTCTCCAAAAACCGTTCCGATGGCGTTACCTTCTGACAGGTCGTTGATTTGAGTGCCGGTGCCGTGAGCGTTGATATAGTCAATATCGTTTGGTTGAATTTCTGCTACATCCAAAGCATGGCGCATGGTCATTACGGCACCTATTCCGTCGGGTGAAGATGATGTTTGATGAAATGCCTCACTACGATTGGCATAACCTGCTATTTCACCGTAGATTTTTTTGCCGGTTGCTGCTTTTTCCGATTCCAATACCAAAAAGGCTGCGCCTTCGCCAATGGATATTCCGTTGCGTTGTTGGTCGAAAGGTCGGCAACCTGTGAGAGAAAGTATCTCCAACGAATTAAATCCGTTGATTGAAAAACGCGAAAGGGCATCCATACCGCCAACTAAAATGCTATCGGCTAAACCGTTGCGGATTATTCTAGCACCGTTCATTATAGCATTTGCCGACGAAGAACAGGCAGTGCTAATCGTGGTAATATTCGAACGAATGTTGAAATAATTGGCAATTTGTTCTGTGGCATCGGCACATTCAAACGAGGAAACAAATTGTCTCTTTAAAGATTTGTTGTTGCTATCCATTAATCGTTTATAGTAACGTTCTTGCATATCCATGCCGCCGATGGTGGTGGCACCCAAAATTCCCTGCGCAGATTTTAATCCCGACATTTGCATAGCCTGTTGTGCGGCAATAAGACCGAGTAAAAAAGTGCGACTGTAAATCTTGTTTTCAGGTAATGAGGCATGGCGAGCCAAATCTTTGTTGTCTTTCTTCACTTCAGCAACAGGGTATTGTTTCAACGCTGTTTCCAAAAAAGAAATCTCGCCAATAATTGAGCGTTTTTGCTGCAATGAGATAAAAGTCTCTTCTTTGCCGCAGCCTATACCTGAAATGATGCCAAAGCCTGTGATGTAAACCATCTTTTAGTCCGTTTTCCTTGATTGTATCAATTCTGCCATGGTACGTATAGATTTCAACGCCTCTTTTCGTTGTTGAGGGTCTTCAATTTTGATGCCATATTTTTTGTCGAGCAAGAGTATCAATTCAATAGCATCAATAGAATCCAATCCTAAGCCTTCTTTAAAAAGCGGTGTGTCAGCGTCAATATCAGCAGACGTAACATCTTCCAATGACACCGCTTCAATAATTTCCTCTTTTAACTGTTCTATTAATTTTTCCTGGTCCATATATCTAAAAAAATTTCAATTATCTCTTTCCCTTACTATCACAAACAACAGCAACAGCCATGCAAAGTACAAAAAATAAAAGCAATGCAGCGCTTTCGGGTAAAACAGATATCCAATTTCCGTCGCGTACAAATATGTCGTAAAATCCTGATAACCCCCAATTAAGGGGCGAAAATTCACTTATGATTTGCATGGTTTGTGGCATCACAAAAGTAGGAATCCATATACCTCCTATTGCTGCCAAAATAACTACCGAAATGGAGCCAAATATAGCTGCCTGTTGGTGGCTGACTGCAATTTTTCCTATAACAATACCATAGCCGATAGCCGCCAGCGATGCTGAAAGTGATATAAATGCCAATGCTAACAGACTGTTTCCCAGCGCTAATGCAGGAAGTCCTAACATTGGTAAAATGTAACATCCCATTACAAACATCGTCGTCAATTGTAATAGGCAAACGAACAGATAAGCGATTATTTTACTTAAAACATACAACCAATAAGGACAGGGCATGGTGAGTAAACGTGTAAAACTGCCGTCCTCGCGTTCTTTAATAATATTTCCCGAAAGAGAAATAACAATAAAAAAGATGGCAAACATACCCCATGCAGGCACGTTGTGTTGAACTGAATTAGGAGTGATGCGGCTTTCGTTCAATCGTGCGTACTGTTCACGTATTTGCACCGGATTGTTATTTATATGAATATCGCCTATCGGAAATGCCACGAGTTTATTCACACATTCGATAATTTCACGATTCACAAACTTGCTTTGAATGGTAGCAGCATGTTCTCGTATGGCGCTTATTAGTGTGGAGCGAAAGGAGTTTTTGGTCGTTGGGTCAATATATATTACGATACTCAGTGTGTCAAGTAATACGGGTTCTTGGATATAGTTAAATGCTTCGAGGATGTTCATTTGTATTCCGCGTCGAATATTTTTTGTTGTATGCTGAGGAATGACAATGCCTATTTGGTAATCGCCGCGGGCAACGGCACGCTCTAATGCGGCTTCTGTTAATGAATCATTTCCGATTTTGGTGTGAACTTCAAATATGTTTGTGGTAGCAATGCTTTGTTCCACTGCATTGCCCAAAGAATCGCAATCGGCATTTAGCAACAATAGCGGTACGCGGGTTTCAGTTACAGCATTGAATGTGCTATCCTGTAAATATGTCATAACCGTAACCAAAGTAAGCGGCATTAAAAACATCAAGGCTAATCCTGCCTTGTCGCGAATCAACAATAGAAAATCTTTGTAAAGCAACGCTTTTATTTTCATTTAGTCTCGTAGGTTTTTACCTGTTTTTTGCAAAAATAATCCTTCTAATGTTTCAACATTGTTTTGATCCATTAACAGTTTTGGTTCGCCTTGACAGATTAACTGTCCTTCGTCTATCAGAGCAATGGAAGTACAAAAACTTTCCGCCTCGCCCAAATGATGTGAAGTGTAAATGATGGTTGTGCCTGCATTGTTAATTTTTTTGAGGTTTTCCAAAATTACGTGGCGCGATTGTACGTCAATGCCAACGGTTGGCTCGTCGAGAAAAAGTAGTTGCGGGTGATGCAACAGCCCGGCAATAAGGTTTATTCTGCGTTTCATTCCTCCCGAATATTTCGACAGGTAACGGTTTTTACTTTTTCTCAAACCAAAGAGTTCCAACAATTCATCTATGCGGCAGTTTAGTTCTTTCTTTTTTATTCCGTAGATACCGCCGAATATTTTTAAATTTTCATTAGCCGTCAATGCGGGATAGAGGGCGAGGTCTTGCGGCACAACGCCGATAAGCGGTTTGATTTTTTCTATTTCGTCTTTGACAGAATAGTTGCAGATGTGTAGTTCTCCGCTATTGAAATGTCGCAGTCCGCACAAAATATTGATGACGGTTGTTTTGCCTGCCCCATTTGGTCCCAACAAACCGAAAATCTCGCCTTTTTCGATAGTGAGCGACAAGTTGTCTACAGCAGGATGAGCGCTTCCTGCGTAAATTTTGTAAAGGTTCTTTATTTCGATGATTGGGGTTGACATTGCTGGCTGAAGTGTGTTTGTTGGTTCTCTATGATTATCTTTTAGTAACGTGACAAATGGAATTTATGCCGAATTAGAACTTAAAGCAAAGTCCAAAGTTAGGAAGTATCGGTAGTTGGTTGATTTGCTTGTCTTCCATCAGGCTATAGTAAAACGGATTTTCGCGGTTATAAATGTTTGTAACGCCGATACTGGTTTCCAAAGTAGTGTATTGTCCGAGAAAAAATATTTTTTTCAAGTCAAAATCGAGGCGATGATAGGAAGGAAGGCGATAGGAATAGAGTTTTCCATACAACATACCGATGTCTCCGTTTTGGGTGAGGTAATCTTCATCAACTGTACCGATTATTATCTTCTCGAAAGAGCCTGCGAGCGGTGTGAAAGGGAATCCTGAGCCGTAATTCCAACGGGTACTCACCTCCCAGTCGGCTGCTTTTCCCCATTTGTAACTTGCCAAAAAGTTCAAATTATGACGGCGGTCGTAATGGGGATTATAGATGATTTTTTCGTCTTTCCTTTCGACGTATGCTAATGAATATGCTACCCAAAGGTAGATTTTGTCGAAGTCGAACTTAGCGGAGAAATCCATGCCGTATGCCTGTCCGTTTTCCATGATAAAATCGTTGCGCAGGTATTCGGGCTTGTCGGTATCTTCTCTTGAGTACATTTTGTTGCGGTTGATAGTGGTCAGTTGTCGGAAATCTTTGAAATAACCTTCAAGGTTGAGGGTTAAGTATCTTCCGATGTCATATTCCATTCCTCCGACAACGTGATTGGCTTTTTGCAAATTGGATGTCAAAGTTTTATCTCTGAATTTTTCAGGTAGATTTTCAACGCTTGCTAAAAAGCCGTAAAACAGATTCACCACGTCGCGGTCGGATGTTGCAGCAATTAGGTTTTGGGAGTACATCCCTCCCGACGCTTTTAAACGGAGATGAGAAGTTACATTGTATTTCAACGACAGGCGAGGCTCTGGCGATATTTCCTGCAAAGAGGCATACCACTGAACACGGAGACCGGGTTCAACGATGAGTTTTCCAAAGATGCCCTTATATTTGGCATAAATGCCAAACTCATTGTTTCTGTCGTCGAAATTGGCAGACTGTTTGGCAAAGTTAGTAAATTCATACTTTGTATTTCCTGCATTTATTTCAAAACCCCATTTAACCTCATGTTTTCCAAGGTAATAATTGAAGTTCATATCGGCAGTTAGCCCAAAAATCGAGCTGTTGCGTTCGGGTGCGTTAACAGCATGTTCTTCCATTTCGGTGGTGTATTTGGAGATGGCAATACGTCCGTCCATCAAAACAGAGGCATTTTCGGGAATTACCAAAAAACTGAAAGCTCCGCCGTAGGTATTCCATCCATAGTTGAGCATTCCCATGTAATTGTTCACCTTGTCGTCGTAACGAAACCCGTACAATCCGAACTTTGAACCGTTGTTGGAACTCAAGGTTACTTTTCCGTAAATATCCATGTAGTTAAATGGTAAAGTTCCACTGATTTCATCGGTAGCATAGGGATAGAGCGCTTTTGACGATTGCTCCAAGTACGAGCCTTTTGCCGACACAACGTATGTAACAGCGGCTGCCTGATTAGGTTGCATCTTTTTGATAGGACCTTCTGCTACCACACCAGCGCCGAAAGTGGTCGCCTGCACCTTGCCGCTGTGCCGTTTTTTGTTGCCGTCGCGCAGTGAAAGACTCATTATGGAAGAGACGCGTCCGCCGTATTCGGCATTAAAGCCTCCTGTATATACGTCTGCGTTACGAAGCAGATCTGTCTCAAAAACCGAAAACATGCCAATAGAGTGAAAAGGATTGTAAATCGTCATACCGTCCATAAGCACCTTGTTTTGAACCGGAGAGCCGCCACGAATATACAACTGCCCACCCTGGTCCCCCGTAAAAATGATACCCGGAATAACCTGCAAGTATTGTGCAAAATCCGACTGCCCACCCACTGATGGCAAACGTTCAATCTGAACCGGTGATACAGTGATGGTAGAAATACGTGTTTCTGTTGCCCGTTGCTGCCGCTCAGCAGTAACTACAACTTCTTCCAAAGTGTATTTCTTTGCTTTAAGATAGAGGTTTTTGGTTATTAAATCTCCTTTGCCGACAGAAACCCCCACGCGCATCGTATCGTATCCTATGGCTGTTACCTGCAAGGTATAATGACCCGACGGAATTTTGGATATGACATAGTAACCATTTACATCGGTTGCCGCCCCTATCGTAGTGCCTCTTAGGTAAACATTAGTGAAAATGACGGGTTCCCCATCAGCCTCATCGTAAACAAATCCTCTAATCTGACTGTTCTGAGAGAAAGCACTCAGACCCACCATCAAAAACATAAGAATAAATGTGAAAAATCTTGAAACAAACTTCATTATAAAATAGTTAACCACTTTTTGAAAGTGCCTTATTAAACGGGTGCAAAAGTAGATGAAAATTTTGGAATTTCACATGATGTAGAATAAAAAACTTTTTTTAGAGAAATAGCAGTGAAAACTTTTTTTAAAAAAAATATTTTTTTTTGTTTTGGTATTAAAAAATGCACTATATTTGCACCGTCAAAATTTATGATAATTTTAGTTTTATAGTATTAATATTTAAATTTTTATTTTATGAAAAAAGTATTACTTTTAATGGTTTGTGCGTTAATGGGTTTTACATTAACGGCACAAGTGATGATTACGGAAGATTTTTCCGCTTCTGGATATGCTGTTGGCGGAAAAATTGCTCAACAAGCCCACGCAATGGGCAAAGATTATTGGACAACTTGGTCGCAAGCGCCGGGTGGGAGTGAAGATGGCGTGATTGATGAGATGCCTGCAGGAAACAAATGTGGAAAGTTTGTAGGCACTTCAAATCAAGCCATTGACCAGATTTTGCGACTCGGCAAGAAAGAAGGCTCTAATTGGGTTAATTTAACTACCGGCAAATGGGAACTCACGTTCAAAATTTACATCCCTACTGGTAAAGATGGTTACTTCAACATTAAATCTGTATTTCCAAGCGCGGATCCTCCGACATGGGCGCTACAGGTTTATATGGGAACGGACGAAGGACAATATCCTAACCCGGGTCCAAGTACACCTGGACAGGGAGCATGTTATGGTGGTGCACAAACACCGGTAAATTTTAATTTTTCTCATGACACATGGGTGCCAATTAAAATTTTTATTGATCTTGATGATGACATTTGCGAATTTTATGTTAACGGAACAATGATCCACACATACCAATATTCAACTGGTTCTTTTGGACAAAGCAATCACAGATACATTGCCGCTTTCAACATGTTTCCCCCAAACTACGCTGCAACATCTCTTTTCTACATTGACGACATCGTTTTTTTACCTGTAACAGGCGGTCCTACTGTTCTTTTTGATACCTGCTTTGATGATGTTCCTAATGGCAGCAAAGTAGCTGTTTCATATCCTGATTGGTGGACAACATGGTCAGACGCTCCCGGTGGAGCAGAAGACGGAACGATATCTAATGAGCAATCCTCATCAGTTCCACAATCGGCAAAGGTAGTTTATGGTAATGACATTGTATTTAAAGCAGGTGATAAAACCACAGGCGAATATCAACTTGACTTTGAGATGTACATTCCCAGTAATATTCCTGCTTATTTTAATCTATTACATTTATTTCAACCCAAACCCACTCCGGGTGCCTACGAATGGGCTGTAGGTGTTTACTTTAATATTCCAACAAATTCACAACAAATGCCTGTAGGTACCAATATCCGACACAACGGAGCGCTCACCCCCTTTACAGCGCCAAGTAATACATGGTTTCCTGTCTCAATTCTTGTTAATTTGGATGCTGACGAGGCTACAATGAAAGTCAATGATGTTCACGTTTTAACATGGGCATTTAGTATTAAAGAGAGTGGTGGTACAGGACAAAGACAACTGGCAGCCATTAGTTACTGGCCCCCGCTTGCAGGTTCATATTTCTATATTGACAACTTTGTGTATAGCATGATAGGCGGCGAAACTGAACCAAAAATTGTTGTTATCCCTGATAAAATAGAAGCAGAAGGACCGGATGTGGTTACAGTACCTGTTGTTCTTAACAACATAGGAACCAGTATGGGAGACTATTTCAGTTGGGTGGTATTTGATGCGACCCCCGAACCCGGAACAAATAACTATACCATAACTTATGCAACAGATGCTCAAGGAGGAGGAATCGGTTATAACAATGGACCTCATACGGTAGAAGTAGCAGCAAAATATCAACTTTCCGATTATTGTGATAAAGCAGGTACCTATATCAATAAAGTTGCATATTATATGCGTGAAAGTTCTGCTGACAATAAACTGACTGCACGTATTTATGGAGGTGGAAATTATAGTGCTCCGGGAGCAGTTTTAGCAGAAAAAACAATTACCAATCCTGTTATTGGGATGTATAATGAAATAACATTAGATACACCCGTTTTATTAGACGGTCAGGATATTTGGGTTGCTTTCGAGTTTATACAACCTGTAGGAGGCTATTTGATGACTTATGATGATGAACTCGCTGTTGAAAACAGTAATTGGGAAAGAAATAATGGAGGAAGTTGGTCTCAATTGAAAATGGTACACCAGCCAACGCCTAATACTCCTATTGGATGTTGGATGATAAAAGCGTTCACAACCGGTACTCCTTACGGATGCTGGTTATCATTAGCAGGAGATACTTATGGCAATGTCAAAGCAGGCGCCGAAAAAACTTTCAATGTTACTTTAGATCCTACCAAACTTGCACAGGGCGTTCATACTGCCAAACTTTACGTCAATACAAACAACAAAGTTGACCCCTTATTTACAATACCTATCATTTTTACAGTAGGAGTAAGTACAAACTGCGAAATGGAAAAAATTCTTGTTGATGGTGTTGAAGCAACCCAATCAGGAAATAAATTTACTATTACAGTGGAATATAAAGATTCAGAAAAAGTAACCATTGAGGCAATTCCTGAAAACAGCGCAGCAACCGTAGAGGGACTTCAAGGAGAACAGGCTGTTGAACCTGATAAAACAACGAAATTCGATTATAAGGTTACAGCCGAGAGCGGTATACATACCAAAGACTTCGTATTAGAAGTTAAAATGAAGAAGAAACCAGATGCTATCTCCGAAGTGGACAATGCCACTATCAAGCTGTTCCCCAATCCGGTGAGCGACAATTTGTATATCCAATCCGAATACAAGATTGAGTTAATCCGGATTTACGATTTAGCCGGAAAGATGGTGAAACAGGTGAAACAACCCGGCGAAGCCGTTAATTTGAGCGACCTTGCAGCAGGTTACTATCTGTTGAAAGTTACCACCGAACAAGGCGAAGCCATGTACAAGTTTGTTAAAGATTAGTTTTTAAAATATTTTTGTCCATAGTTATGCCGGCGGAAACGTCGGCATTTTTTTTTGCCCTGCCCTTTCAGCCCCCCTCTGTCCCCCCAAAGGGGGGAAGAATCCCCGAAGGGAGAAAGTAATCTACGATACGAACTACTCTTAACACACAATCCCGCAGGGACGGCACTTTTTCTACTTGTTAGCCTTGCTTGTACCGATTTGCAATGGATTTGATCCGGAAATTGATAAACCTTATTTATACCTTATTTTCTAAAAGAAACAACCTTAGTATCAAAGAATTGCAATCATCTTCCAACCTTATTACCTTATTTTTTTAATTTATTTAATAAGCGAATAAGGGAGATGTATTTGTGTTATTCCATGCTACTAAGGGTACTTTGATAAATAAGGGAATAAGGATTTAAATTTTTCATTATCATCATTTTACAATACACGTAAGCGATTTTAAGTGCGTCTGCCATGTTTTAATTTCAGTTCGGCAATTTCTTTTTCCAACTCGGCAATAGTTTTAGCATTGTCGGCGATGGTTTTATCTTTGTCGGCGATGGTTCTATCTTTGTCGGCGATGGTTTTAGCATTGTCGGCGATAGTTCTATCTTTGTCGGCTATGGTTTTGGCATTGTCGGCGATGGTTTTGTTTTTTTCTTCTATCATACGTTCTTTGTCTTGAAGTTCTTTGATGATGTCGTCTTCCAATTCCATTGATCGTCTTTTATCAGGGTCTTCCATTGCTTTACGTAAACGACGGATTATCAATTGGTAATCTTCGGGATAAGTTTCATCGTCTACATCTAAAACGTGGCGAAT
>Ga0209737_10002723_pt1 | contig 12334 bp, 8 predicted proteins | sample TergutCu122P3_FD_187284 | JGI IMG/M metagenome (GOLD analysis project Ga0209737, IMG submission 187284) | Cubitermes ugandensis P3 segment gut microbial communities from Kakamega Forest, Kenya - Cu122 P3 (SPAdes) (version 2) | ecosystem: Host-associated > Arthropoda: Insects > Digestive system >... | reverse complement strand
CAACTGCGGCATTTATTATATGGTGGGGTGTTATTTTCCATTCCCCTGTGATACTAGTCTGCAGAACTGCATCCGAAAGCAATAAAGCTTAACTACGACAGAGACAGAGAGAGAGAGAGAGAGAGAGAGAAAGAAAGAAAGAAAGAAAGAAAGAAAGAAAGAAAGAAAGAAAGAGCGAGAGAAAGAGAGAGACAGAGGGAGCAGCCGATTTGCTCGTGCATGCGATCGTTAGATGCCAGCAACAATTAAAGTACAGAACATCACAATAATAAATGATCCCGTAATCGTTTCGCTTCAAAGTACTGACAAAATTGAATTAACGGCCCCATTATACATGACCTTAATTTTATCAAGACTAACTAAACACCCGTCACTGGTGTTTCCTTCCTTATGGATCCCACGAACCTTCGTCTGAGTGGGGCTACAATTGTGTGAAATGATGTCAAGTAAGATTAAGGTAAAGCCGTTCCTGTACTTAATTACGCACCGTGCAATAAACACACATGGGAAACCAGAGGTAGGAGTCCCGGCCGCTTTATTCTCGGTATTCAATGGGTAGACAACTGAGTGGGCCTCTGGCTCGGTAGGGACGGTGTGCAAAAAAAAAATGCCCTGGTGGAAATTGGACCCCGATATCTATGTCGTTCAGCCCGCAGCCCAGTCACTAAAAACACTTCGCAATGACCTAGTGCATTTTAGAGCTCTGAATGAGCAGAACAGTAGTGGCACAGAAGTGGTATGCATTCTGTGGCCCTCGACCCTTTTCCTTAATAGTCCGTGGAGCCTCTATTTGCTTGAGATTCCAGAACGTCATCTTCATACAAATTCCTTCGGGAATAGCCACAAACGAAGCGATACAGTTCCATGTTATCTAATACATATGCGAATGAAATTAATACAATTCCATGTTTCAACATGTTAATAAATGCAACTTTAAACACCATCTGTAGCACTTGCAAAGTCATTTGTATCTGACAGGCCCACTGTAAAAAAAATGCGCACCACAGGCCTTTGACAACAGCTCACTTGATCAAAAAACTTCCAGGTTTTATGGAAACCGAAGGGCATTCCCCGCATTACATTCTGGAAGGCCAAGCCACGTCAATCATCCAAAACAATCACTATTATCTAAGCTACATTACAGCTGTACATGAGTATCATCTTCTCTAGGCCTAGGTCTCCCAAACGAGATATTCCCACCGAACGAGTTGGCTCAAACAGTAATACTTGATTAAAAGGTAGTTATCATCACCATCAACGCAACTATTTGTTACGTTTTACGTATTACGGGATAACATGGTTTCATGTTCCGACCGCTAATTGTCATCTTCAGGCCACTAAAATACATAGCATTAATATTAAAATTGAAAGTTATTTTTGTATGGGTACAGTGAGATCTTAAATTTTGGGGTGTTACAATCTGTATGTCAATATAAAATTTTAAAATGTTACAATATATGTACGCCAATAGAACATGTTAAAAGCAATGGTATACGTGATAAGTACTGTCATAGGAGAATAGTGTCGGCGTAGACAGAGTGCAGTCCATTGGTTCATTTTCCGACCATTGTTTGGTTGTGTCCTTGGGGATGACAAGACTAACACAACCACAGAGTCTTCACGAAAGAAACCAACAGACTGCACCCTGCCTACACTATTTTACTAGCGCATTACTTATGATGTATTTTATTGGTTTTAACATTTTACATTGGCACGCACGCACGCACACACACACACACATATATATATATAAATATATATATATAAAACATTTTAACACTTTATACTGACATATATATTGTAACATTTTAACATATTATACAGACGTATGCATTGTAACACCCGGCGATCGAGATCGCAATCTTCCCACACAAAAATAAACTTGCAATTGTAATTTTAATTTCATGTATTTTAATGGCCTGCACATGCCACTTGGCAGGCGAAATACTCGTATGTTATCCTCCGACAAAACGTAGTAAACGGTTGTGTTGATGGCGAGTGATACCTACCTTCTTATATACATCGCAAGTGGGTGTCCAGTTTGTTTAAAGAAGGAAAACCCTTAAACACAACTTCATTTGCAGTATTTATCGCAACATGTTTCGACCCTAAAGGGCCATCATCAGGCTAAATACTTACTACAACACATAAAACGCTATAAAATTGCTTTGATTAACTGAGATCTCAATTTTTACAATTATTTTTGTTTTGTTGCTTAATTGTTGCTTTTGAGATTAACATTTAACATTAAAATGAATATAGTTAGTATAATTAGATACGTGGTGGTCTGGCACAGTCAAATGGAGCAAGACGGGATATTCAGTTATTTATACATCTCACTTTTGCAGTTATCCGTATGGCCGTTCAATTTCAATCTTGAGTTCAGGCCGAGCACAGCAGTCGTGTACGTTACTCGAACCACACACGTACGTTACGCATATGTGATGCGGGGTGCTAAAAAGCACCTTCCTACTAAAACAGACTGACAGCTTTATCTAATTAAAAATGTAAGACTTTTGTTCCGAAACATTTTAAATACTTGCGGCCGATTTTCATAGTTTGTATAGACCTCCACCACTTGAAAATCCAGGCGGATGTGATCCGCAATAAGGAACACGTATGCCCAGAAAGCTCAATGCTTATACAGACTGTTTATATTTTAAAAAGACGCAGGAAGAAAAACGGAGAAAAAATCGCATTAGTGAAGAAGAAAAAAAAATTAGGAACAGATGTCAAGGCCACAAGACTACTTGTAGAATAGGAGCAGCTCGGAAAGTTAGGCAAGGAAATCAAATTGTGAACCATAAATGTTACCACCATCTGGATTAAGGTACACGACCAGCACTTTGCACTGAATTTGATGCGTTAGGTTATAGCAGTCGTGAAAGAGATTACTTGGCAAATAGAATTCAAAGAACTGAATGTCAGGAGAGCAGCACTGAAAGATGATAAAACAAGACAGGCACTGCACGTATAAGAGTAACATTGTGACATGTTTGCGTATATATTCCTGCCGTGGAAGGAAGGAATCGATAGTGTCGTTGGAAAGAGGGGTCTGTTCATGTGCCGAATTGCAAGTCTTTTCTTGTTACAGAGGTTGAAAGTAAGCATGTCAGGCGACGCGCGCGATTTCAACAACATCGATACGCGAGCTCTCATCAAGTCCCACTCCCCCCTCCTGCAAGGCAAGGCGCCGAAGAAAATTCACGCCATTCTGAAAGAAACATTAGGGGAACATGCACCATCGTATACCACCGTCAAAAACTGGGTGGCCCAGTTTAAACGTGGTGATTTTTCCACCTATGATGCGCCTCGTCCTGGACGACCGAAAAAAGTGACCACCCCGGAGATTATTGATCCAATTCACAAGCTGATGTTGGAAGACCACCGGATTTCGGCTAAATCAATAGCTGAGCAACTGGGCATCTCACGTGAGCGGGTTGGGTCCACCGTTCATGAAGATTTGGACATGCGGAAGCTCTCCGTGAAGTGGGACCCGAAATGCCTGAACGCGGATCAAAAACGCCAACGGTACCAGTTGTCTTAGCAAATTTGGAATTTTTTCAGCGCGGTCCAAATGATTTCCTGTCGCGATTGGTGACCATGGACGAAACCTGGTTATATCACTATGATCTGGAGACAAAGCAACAATCAATGGAGTGGCGGCATAGCGGCTCACCCCGCCCCAAAAAAAATTCCGAGTGCAAAAATCCGCTAGAAAAGTTCTCGCCTCTATTTTTGGGGATCAAGACGGCATCCTCCTCATTGATTATCATCCAAAGGGCCAAACTATCAATGTGGAGTATTACTTATCTCTGCTGGTGCAGCTGCAGGACATTTGAAAGTCAAAAGCCGCGGGAAGCTCACCAAGGCGGTCGTATTCTTGCACGACAATGCCCCGGCTCACCGGGCACTTGCAACCTAGAAGAAACTGGCCTACATGGGCTTCCAACGTCTCGATCACCCACCCTATTCTCCGGATCTGGCCTCGTCGGACTACCACCCGTTCCCTGGACTGAAAAAACAATTGTAAGTTAGCCATTTTTCGTCCGGCACGGAGATCATTGCTGCCGCGGAGACCTGGTTGGACGGACAATATTCTGAATTTTTTTTTTTTTGAGTGGCTTGCAAAAGTTAGAGCAACGGGCTAAGAAGTGTATTGAGCTTCGTGGGGAGTGTGTTGAATAAATCCCGAGTTTTGTCGCTGTAACTTGTTTCCTTCCTGGTCGGGCTAAGGACTTATCAGCACCCCCTCGTATATTGTCACCTGTGGCCTCTCTGGCTACTTCGTATTGTTCCACGCCATCTCATAAAAGGGGTCATTTTTGTAAAAAAAAGTTTACTGAACATAAAGTATGTGTTTTGATTTTCTCTACAACTTTTATCTAAATCATCTCTCATTCTAAGAAAATTCTGCGAGATATTAACACAAATGTGCATAGGTCGTCATGTCAAGTGCTCGTTATTCTTGTCAGATTTCAATCAAACATTATCTATCCCGACAGATTTTCGAAGAACACTTAACTACAACATTTCATAAAAATCCGTCCAGTGGGAGCCGAGTTGTCTCATGCGGACAGACACGACGAAGCTACCGTCGCTTATCGCAATTTTGCGAACGCGCCTAAAAAGACAGTTTTCTTGCCATATTTTCTTAACCATCGTACCTGGAAAACACAATGTCTCAAGTAAAATGTTCCCGGCTACTTTAGATGCATCTAGAAAAAAGTTACGAACTGTAGTTTCAAAAGTTAATCGCTCGGAAAATGTTACAACCTCTTCGGACAAGAGTGAGAAACGTACTCCTGGAATAAAAGTTGTCATCGTACAACCGTTTGACGATATATTTTCTACTCTGTCATCAGTCTTCTACCTACACAAAGAGGGACCACTCTGCGACCAGTTCTGAGTACCAAGACCCTGAAACAGGCATTGCCCTAGGTCTTCCTACACTTCCCACTTCCTATGCCAGAATGTGGGGGCTACATTTTATTTTAGAAATCCTGCAACGATTTTTCTTATGGTTTTATTTTGGGAAAATCGACATATTATGTGCGTAAGACAGCTTGTATTGACGTCATGCAGTCGGTCAGGCTCGCTCCTTTGTGACGATGACTCGAGTATCCACGGACCCTCAGAGTCAGAGTACACAAACCGAAACATCAATATCGAAACTTAACATACGTGTGAATACACATAAACGGTGCGCGTCTGTGTTCATGCGTGACCAGCCATCCAGTTCCAGGCTTCCGTTATTCTATTTGTTACATTAATTCCAACTAACTGCACGATTGTGACAAACAAAATATATGTTGCACTATTTCACAGCTTACATCCCCCTGCATGTTTCGACTTAAATAAGCCACCTTCAGGGACACTCGGACAAAAAGGAAAATAAGATGTATATTAACATGAAGACACATCGTCGTCAAATACGTAGCATATGTAGTGCATGTAAGGGGATGTAAAGTATAAAACGGCATAACATATACTTTGTTAAAAAGCGCATTTACTTGGAATTACTTAAAATAAATATGCATGGAATGTGAATCATGAAACTATCCGCTGCTTTCTTTAGTAGTGCAAGGAAAATGCCACAAAAGAATCTCAAAACAGGTCCTAACCGTTTCCTTTCAAGGCCTTTCCAATTTTTCTTTCACAACGATCCCATGTCACGCACAACTATCGAAGTAGCCTTGGTTTTCACAAACAATCCAGCCATGAACGCGTGAATTGTGATGCGTTATTCCATGAGAGCGCAAAATTTGACTGACGGGTACTCTATGGTTGTAGGTTGTTAAAAACCACGCGTGTGGATGTCCCGTTATCATGTATGCGTTGTCACTGATTCGTGTCACGCCGCGCCTGCCTTCCAGTCGAAATTTGCGTGCCACGCAATGCTAGGGGTAGAAACCGGTGGATTTTCAGCAATGGAATATAAATCCTTTCATGATATGTTCGTTAAACGTTTAATTGATTTAGTAAAAATGCATCTTGTTCTGTACCACCTGGGTCATATGGTATGGAACAAATCACAGGCCCTCGCTGTAAGGGCTTCGAAAAGTCGCTAGCTTTATTCATGAAGTGAGAACCTGAACCCATTTCCCACACAGACGGCTTCTGTTTCCCCCTTCCACTAAATTCACAAGCCTGGAATTGAACTAGGTCTGTCTAGTATTCTTCGCTGACACACATACAACAAGGAAAATGACGCTGTTACCCATAGCTACAAAAAGCATCCGTTAAAAACCACAGTATCACAAGCGTAATAATGCAATCACGCAACGGGCATTTACGGTTGCGGGATTCTTGAGAACCGAAGCTCAAAGCGCAGCTGTTAATTACCTGACTTTTCAGAACAGAACTGTCTGTCGTCGAAGGAGTTCGGCAGGCACTCAAGAGGGAGCCAAAGGAACGTCACTATCACGCGAAATTTCAGTTTTCCACCGCGGTGAGTGAGGACTTTGCTCTTCCGACTCTTGTCCTCCATGCCCCGAAGCATCGGTAACCAACTACCAACCCACGTCGCCTACCACCCCAGAAAAGCAAAGGCCTTAAAGTCATCAGTTGCGCAATGAAGTGTAGCATCTGAGAGGCAATCAAATAAACTACACCTATTCCGTCGAACACAACACAGGTTTATTTAAAATCGAGTCGAGCCTTTACACGCAGGAAAACCTATGAATTCCTTTGACAATTTTTATGTTTATTCTGAGACATTAAGAAATAATAAAATCAACGAATAATCTACAACAGGATCCAATAAAATCTATGCTGTCCTAATACAAGATGCAAACGACAAATGTCGACTTTGTTGCTAAGCAAAATGGAGAGTTTCGCTTTGACTACGTGCATGTCTTCCGATACATCTATTGCCACCGTCACAACCCAACTGGCCACAGGTGAACATCGCTCCACCACCACCTTGTAGATACGATATGCAAACATTCCATAATACAACAATATTAGCAGAGTCTACAACATACGAATTTCTTATTTTTTATTTAGTACGTTACAGGAACTATATCTTGGCCCAAAATTTCTAAATAGAAATTCAAAAAGTACAATCAAAATATACCATACCGCACCGTGTATAATACATAAGCATAGAAGAACTAAACTACGAACTCTCACTGCTACAGCCAAGAGCTTATAATTACTGGTATTTCCTATATATACAGTCTTAAGAATTATTTGGGTTTATGCATGTTCATATATTATATTATATTATTATACATTTGAACATTAAAAAAACCGTGATTGTGAAGAAGAAGCCCCTTGGATTTTATCTTGTTACCTCTTCCTTTGTGAGATTTTTGTATTGACACGCCTGATGATGGCCTGCGAAAGGGCCGAAAACATGTAGCATACATGCAAACGCGCAACTCGACTTTAAATAATCCTGAGGTGTGTTCGACGGAATAAGTGTATTTTATTTGGTAGTTAACTCAACGGGATGGCTTCCATAAAACTGTGCGCGAATAGTTTTATCAGCACATTATACGGTACGCATATCTCGATGCTTACTATAAGGAACGAACTTCCACTAAACTCTGCAATTTATTCTCCACACATTCAAGTCATATACAGGCGTCGTGTTCAGACTACGACACCATGTTATCTTACTGCCAGCATAATGCAAACCTGCATTATTAAACACTTTGAAACTAACCAACAGAACTAATCTAACATCAACAGCATTAGTAGTATCGACGCGCTGTACGTCCCTCCTACCCCCTTCATCCCATTAGCGAATCATGTTAGAGTTATCAAAGTTTCATAGAAATAGCGTGATGGCGAAAATACAGGGAGATCCGCCCATTGACATAAATCTGAGTGCTAAACCTGGAAGTATTTTGTGGTTAGAATATGTAACAAAAACCCGCACGTATGCAGTCTTATGAATATAACAATAAATCACCTACTGGTCCGCTATTTTCAATATTTTGTAGGCTACATCGCCTATAAATATCGTTCAGACAGCGTATAAGCTTGACTCAAAAGTAGGGCACTTTCGTAAATAATCTAATTTTGAGAGCCGTGATGGACCAGACCTCCATTTTATGAGCCTTTTACCGAACTCAATACACCGTCCATCGGCCAGTCCCATGAATGATGTTAACGTACATGAACCCCAGTATGGGAACTGTCTCTGGAACACGGTATAGCGGAGAATTTGTTAAAAGTATTACATTTCTATCAAGAAAAAATTTACGTCAGTAACTCTTGTCCCACTTACCGAAGATTTAACCACTGAACAAAGTAGGAGTATTTTGTATTGAAATATATGCTATTTTATCTTAACGACTTCTCTGAGTGGGCCGAAGGAAATGCAAAAATGATGTCAGAATAACTGACCTCCAAGTCGAAATTCTAATCCAAGCCCTTCTACATATAAAGCAGGAACGCTAGCAGTCTGTGTGTTGTTAAAATGTAGAGGATGAACAGATGAAATGTACACGATTTAATGTAATATTGTTCAAGAAATAAGAATCACGGGAAGGAAAACTAAGCGTACTTTGGTAGGTTACAAAATCATGTTTTTCTTGAGACCCATACTCAACAGTTCACAGATTTTTAGTGAGGACAGTGTCAGTAGTCGCACGTATCACAACTCTATTCAAGTTCAGTCCATACACTTGGGACCATCGTATATGTAACTGTAGCTGTAGCAGCTCATATCCTCCCAGCAAGTTTCGGCAAATTGGCCGACAATAGTCAGACGTAAAGAGCATTTCTTCTGCACCCTCTTAAGAAGAAAGCAAGAGGTCTAAGTTCAAATGAACGCGGTGGCCACGTAATATGGTCGCGAGATTTCAGGCTTTCGCCGCACTGTAGTTGAGGCTTTCGTTCTTCTGGAATGTTACGCAGCTTAGGTTCGTAGTTGTTGACTGACGTTTCGGGACATCCTAGCGGTCCCATTTTCAAGTGTCAAGCAGTTCAAGAAAAAGTTTTCTTCGACTGCTTGACCCTTGATGATGGAACCGAGAGGCTGTTGCGAAATGTCGGTAAACTACCAACATACACTGTGTAACATCCGGCAGCAGCGAAGGCCTCATTGGGCCACCTTCGCCAATCCATTTCCGTGGAAATTTTCTATCCAGAAAGTCCCGCCCTAACTTCTATTGTAAAACACGGAGGATGGAATAGTTTTTATTTGGACACTCTTTTTCCAAATTGGTCATGATAAATTCCTCAAATACGTCTAGGTACAAACACATCGGGATGACAAATATTAAATACATTACAACAGTCACAGTGAGTTCAGCAAGACAGAAAGGTCCCAATAATTCGGTGTGAATAGATACAGCACAAAAGACATTCACCTTGCGTCTTTGGATCCTTCAACAACGGCATGCGGATTGCTGCTCATCCAGATTCTGACCTTATGTTGGATAACATGACCGGACAGGCTTCGACACTACACGAAATGTCGGCTCTAAAATGTTCGTCGTCTTAAAAATTTGAAAGAACGTCACAGTAAAATGTGTATCGAACTTCTTTGTCTTGGACTACTACATGTTGTAAAGTAAAAGTAAAGGTGTCCCACGACAGGCCGAGGTGGCCCAAGGGGTTCCGGGTAGATTAAGGCCCCGGATTATCTTGACGTTTCGGCACTACAATTGTGGTAGGTCGTCAGCCAAACGCACCGGCCGCCTTTACCCCACGAGAAATCCCTGGTACTCACTTTCAGAGGCACTACATGTTATAGGAACTGGTACTTGTAACTCTTACATCTCCTAAGGGTTCGCAAAATTTTGTGCTCTGTCGACAGTGGCATGCTTAAAAGTCGGGCAGCTTGTCTTCATTTTCTTCAACTGTGAATAAAAGACGCTTGAACTCATTCACTTAGCTTCAGCAGCTGGTCGTTTACCGGGGCCTTTGCCTTTACAAATGCAGTCAGCCTCATCGACCAAATTCATCCACTTGCAGATGGTACAGTTGGTGGTGTCCTAAATAACTCAGATCAAAATCCTCTGAACGCTGTAACCGGGCACTCTTAGGCTTGTGCACTTGAGATGCCATTTGTACAACTGCGGTATTACCGCTCCTGGTGCAAAACGTAAAAACTCGATTAGAGCGATTCCAAAACTCTATATTACTTAAAAGATATAAGGTTAATACTACCCTATTGTATGATATTCTGTTTCCTGATGGACGTAATACTCTGTTTTATTGTGCTGCAAATAAATAACTAGGACATATCAAGTGCACGTACCACAGTATATGCATGCAAAGAGTCATATTTAAGTAATAGTCATATAAAGATATTATTATTATTAAGCCTACATATAGTAACCTGTCAATACATGAAAAATTATGAGTACTGAGGTCATTCAACGCTACAGGAAGGTGAACGAGAAGCGTGCATCCGTTGCGTTTCTTTGTCACCAGGTTAAATGTGTCTGAGCGTTTGTGATTGGTAATGGTACTCGTACTTAAAGTATTCCACTTGCGGGCCACGTAACGTGCTCCCCGCTGCGCACTGCTGCTTTAACTGCAGACTCAGAAATACACAACATAATTCAGTCTATCATAGCTTCTATATTGACCGTCCAAAACCAGCAAAGTAATAACAGGCCTACATCCTGCAAGCGTGCCTCTCAGCCTGATCAGAATCCGATCCGAATATGTACCACTTTCACACCTGTTGCTTCGCATGTATCGACCATGCGTTCCACCGAAGTCACATCAGTTTTTCACCCGTCATGCCACTTTCAAATGCCATGATTCTTCCCGAAACACTCTCGACTATACCGGTGGTACTCGCTAGAAATGCGATCAGGGCCAGGAATAAGTTTCCATGTCCTTTCACTGAAGAAATCAACAGAAACCACAAATATTATAGTCGAAACCAAACATTATTGTTAAATTATATAATACTGTTATAGCAGGAAAACATCCACGAAGTCCCCGTCATTTTCCATGACAACCTTCAGCGCGAGTCTCACAGACATTATGGTCCTCCTACCTCAGTCACATGATCGCAATTGTTACGTAAGCACAAGAATACTGGCACCTCTACCGCTGACTGTAGAAACACACCGATCTACGCGTACACGACTTCGTGCACTCTCCAGACTGGTGACATCAGCTTCCGCTCGCTAACATTACCTGCGTTTAAAGTTGGATACATTTTGGAATTAATCCTGCTATGCAGAGTAAAATTAACTTCTTAAAAGAACATGAATTAGCTGCTGTACACAGAAGACAGCTTGGCATACTTCACACAGTGGTTCAAAAAATGACAATTAGTACGTTAACCTAAAAGTGACACAAGCCTAATTAAGCTATCCGTAAAGAAGGGGTTTACAGGCCACAGGGGCCTTTTCTGCCATTGTACCAGATTGCCCCTTTCTGTTTCCATAACACAAAAACAGAGGCGGATAAAAGGTTGCGGACAAAAAATCCGCTCGAAAGTCCCCATACTGCAAGTGGAACGTGTAACAGGATTGTACAGCGAATTTCAACGTTCGCTTAGAGAGCAACAGATGAGCCACGGAGTGTCACTGGACTATACTCAGCGTACAGAAACGCTCTTAGAAATAATCTAATGCACGTGTAAATTTCCGGGATTGCGTAGTCGGTATAGCGACTCGTTACGGGATGGACGGCTAGCGTTTCGAAATCAAGGAGGGGCGCGATTTTCCGTATCCGTCCAGACCGGTTCCGAGGCCCACACATCCAGCTGTACAATGGACACCAGGTTACATCCTAGGGCAGGGGTTCTTAACCTTTTTTGTGTCATGGACCCCTTTGAGTGTTGTGAAACCCACGGACTCCTCAGATAAACGTATCTAGAATCTTAAATAGAGATATTAAGATTTACTGAAGTTAAAAGACATTTTTGGAGTATACACACCATAAATTACTTTGTTGCCTACATTCGTTAATGAATGAAAAGCTGAATTTCCGTTAGACGTTAGTAACAAGAGAGTTGTAATTTTTTCCCCATTCAAGTTCACGGACCCCCTGTAATATACCACGAACCTCAGGTTTAAGAACCGTTATTTTGGGGTTTATAGAGGCCAAGGCGTGGCGCTGACCACCCACCCGGATCTAGCGCCGAGGTTAAGCATGGGCACAGCAATATACTCATGTGCCTGCAATGGCACGCTATGGTATGACCTGTACCTTACATACGAACTTACTGTGCGTGGTACAGTCTTTCATTGCTTTCTCACCGCCCTCTCCTTGCTATTTTATTCTGTACTTCTCTATTTTTTCGCCTTTCTCCATTTTACTTACTTCTTTTCTACATCAGTTTTTCCTGTAACTACTAATAAAACTTAATTCGGTGTTATTTTATACTATAAGACATAAGACGTGGCAT
>Ga0209737_10002721_pt1 | contig 12342 bp, 13 predicted proteins | sample TergutCu122P3_FD_187284 | JGI IMG/M metagenome (GOLD analysis project Ga0209737, IMG submission 187284) | Cubitermes ugandensis P3 segment gut microbial communities from Kakamega Forest, Kenya - Cu122 P3 (SPAdes) (version 2) | ecosystem: Host-associated > Arthropoda: Insects > Digestive system... | reverse complement strand
AGCCATCCCAATGAACACAGAGGATACTTCCTTGACCCTGCAAACCCCGAAGTCATTACGTTTTTGAGCGAATTGGTTGCGGAGATAACATCGCGTTACAACATTGACGGCGTGAATTTGGATTATGTCCGCTATCCGCAATCGCAAAAGCCTCACACAAGCGCTTATGAAAGTTCCAACTGGGGTTATACGGATTACGCCCGCTCTGAATTCAAGGATCAATACGAAATTGACCCGCTTGAAATACGCTATGGCTCGCCCATGTGGCATAAATGGGATACATACAGGCAAAATAAAATTGCAAATTATGTTTCAATAATGAAAAATTCGATTCAAAACAAGGGCACTATACTCTCCGCCGTTGTTTTTCCCCTTGAAGAAGGCGGCATTGAAACAAAACAGCAGAATTGGGGAAAATGGGTTGAATATGGAACAGTAGACGCCCTGACACCTTTAATTTTGACATCCGATCCTGATTTAGCACAACAAATGCTAAGGAATATCAGGAGAAAAGCAAGTAAAACTAAAATTTATTCGGGGCTCTTCGTCGGGTTTATGGATGGCGAGCCTGAAGATTTGCTCCGTCAAATCCGCGCTGCACGCTTAGAAAAAATTGACGGTATGGTTCTTTTTGATTACGCGCATCTTGGCAAAAAATACGTTGATGTGCTTAAAGCCTGTACGTTTTCCACGATGTGTAAATAATGTTCACAAATAATTCGCAAAAAGTTTGTCAACTCACGTTTTGGGGGTATAATATAAATTAAGACAAACGTGGGAATTTTAGTGAGAAGTATCTTAAAATTTTTCTTAATATCAGCTCTATTCTTTACTCAGTGCGCCCCATTGGTACTTGCGATTGAAGAAGCCCCGCTTTCAGGCGAAGCCGAAATTGTTGAGGAAACTTCGGCGCTGATAGAAGATGACAGTACAATTTACATAAAAGAAATCGAGATTTTCGGCAATAACCTTATTGACGCCGAAACAATTAAAGAAATGGTTTCATTCAGGGAAGGCTATATCTACGACAAAAAAATCGTTGCCGAAGACTTAAACCGTATTTATCGGAGCGGCTATTTTACCCAAAAAATCCGCGCACTTCCGATGAAAATTGATGATAAGAACATTAAACTGCGCATTATTGTTGAAGAAAACCCGCCCATTACGGATTTTAACATTATTGGTAACGACACCGTGAACACGGGTGAACTTCTTGATATTTTAAGACAGCTTGAGGGCAAACCCCAGAACATTGAAACCCTGAACGAAGCGATTGAACAGGTTCAGGAGCTTTACGGTGCAAAAGGCTATATTTTAGCGCGCGTAACAAATGTTTATGATGACCCCGACGGCGTTGTGACGCTTACCGTGAGCGAAGGCGTGATTGAAGATGTTCGGGTAGAAGGCATCACAAAAACCAAGGATTTTGTTGTTAAAAGAAACATCTTGCTCCAGCCCGGTACAGTTTATAACGAAAACACAACCCGTGCGGATATTATGCGCCTTATGGGTACGCAGGCTTTTTCAGATGTCAGACGTGATATCGAACTTAACCCCGACACGGGTAAATATATCGTAAAAATTATGGTGGATGAACAGCGCACCGGAAGGCTCTCTCTGGGTGTCGGTATTGACTCAAGCTCAGGTTTCTTTGGTTCTGTCGGCTTTGGTGAAAATAACTTCCGTGGCATGGGACAAAAAATTAACGCGAACTTTATGGCAGGTACCGGCGTTTTAATGAGCGATTCGAGCATTCTGCGCCGCAAAAATCTTCAGGCTGAAATTTCATTTTTGGAACCTTACTTTAAAAACGAAAATACATCGCTCGGCGTGCGCGGTTATATGAGAAACTTCGGGTCTTGGCAAGTGCCGCTTGCGATTGAAGAACGCTTTGGCGGTGAAGTTACTCTCGCACATCGCTTTAGAGCATATAAAGCGCTATCGGGCGCAATCTCGTTCGGGGTTGAAAACGTTAATATGAAAGAAGGCGACGAGCCAAGAATTAAGGAGCTTTACACTGCTTACAATATACCATGGTCAAAACGCGAAGATCAGCTTGCCGGCGGTTTCTTCTTCAAGCTTACTCCTAATCTGACTTACGACACGCGCGACAGCGCAATTAACCCCCGCCGCGGTGTTCTGGCTAACGTTTCAATGGAACAGGCACTTAACATAACGGAATTTTCTAACAGCTTTGGCAAATTGAACGGTACCATTAAAAAATTCGTTCCTGTAGGTAAACGCTCGTCTTTTGTTGCAACAGCCAAAGCAGGCGGCAAAATCAATGGCAATATGCCTGAATTTGCAGCATATTCGCTCGGCGGCCCCTATTCGATTCGCGGCTTCAACATATCTGAGGTCGGAACAGGTACGGGCTTTATGATGGGTTCAGCCGAATTACGCTTACCACTTCCTTTTATCGACAGGCTCACAACCAACACATTTATAAACAACATCCGCGTCGCAACGTTCTTAGATGCGGGTAAAACATTCGATTCCTTCCTGACAGACACCCTTTACGGCCGTCCGGGCTATGCAATTGCAACCGGTATCGGGCTTAGAGTCTTCATTCCGGGCATCGGTCCCATTAACCTTGATTACGGTGTTCCAATTTCCAACACCAAAGGCATAAGCCGCTCCAAAGGCTTCTTCACATTTGGTATGGGCGAGATGTTTTAATGAGTGAAGTGAAAAACTTACGTAGTTTGTACTGCGTTGTTTTTCAAGAACGAGTCTTGGGGATGGTGAGCCCCGTGACAGGGTGCGGGGAGCACCACGAACAGGGCGACACCGGACTCTAATGTCCCCGTATAAGCTTCTTTAAATTTTTTAAATTTAGCGGAACAACCATTAACAAGATATTAAAGCTCAAAGAAAAATGTACGGGTAAAACGCAGGCAATTGCAAGCCAGAGTGACCATTGCACATCCCTTAATCTTTTTATGGTTGCAATAATATTAAGCGCCAGAAAAGCAAAATCAATTATAAAATATGCAATATCATTATTAAATACTTTAAAAATGTCAAGGAAAAATTTTATATTAAAACCGGTAAGAGTAAGCAGTACTATGGTTAAAGCATAATATTTTTTCCCCAACCTTTCTCTCGGGTCAAAAATATTCAGATTGTCCGAATCCGAAGATGTTGCTTCATCCTCTTCCTCTTCTTCAACTTCCTCAACAATTGAAGCTTTTTTTTGGGGCGCTGTTTCTTTAATTTCTTCGGTAATCAAAACTTCTTCCCGGGGTGTTGTTTCCTCATTTTTTTCAACAATTGAAGTTTCTTCCTCAGAATTCTTATTATTCCTGATATTTTTTAATAAATCAAAACTGTCAGCCATTCTTGCTCCGCAATCATATTATATTTGCGCAAAAGTTTTGTGAAACTCCGTTTCTCTCTCGAAGTTATATGCAACCCTCAAAAGCAAGTCTTCTTCCAGACTGCGACTGATGATCTGCATGCCGATTGGCATTTTGTCCGTACAGATGCCTGCCGGTATACTCATAGCGGGCGCGCCCGTGAGGTTTGCGTAGTTTGTGCTGACATCGGTTAAATACATCGAAATCGGGTCTTCGATTTTGGAACCTATATCAAACGCGGTTGTGGGGCAGGTCGGGGTTAAAAGTACATCAACTTCTTTAAGCACACTGTTAAAGTCTTGCGCCATAAGCCTTCTCATCTGCTGGGCTTTTTTGTAATAAGCGTCATAATATCCGCTTGAAAGCACGTATGTACCAAGCATAGCGCGCCTTTTCACCTCGTCACCAAAGCCTTCCGCGCGGGTTTTGCAATATAAATCCATTAAATTATCAGCCTGCGGGGTGCGATAGCCGTATCTTACGCCGTCAAAGCGCGCAAGGTTGGAGCTTGCTTCCGCAGTCGCAATGATATAGTAAATCCCGATTGAATATTTCAACAGCGGCAAGGAAATTTCCTTAATTTCAGCGCCGAGTTTTTTATAAACCTCAATTGCGTTCTGAATTGCAGCTCTGACGTCGTCACTCACGCCCTCGCCCATAAGTTCTTTAACTACGCCGATTTTAACACCTTTAATGTCCTTATCAATGGTTTTTAGAGGGTCAGGCACGCTCGTGTTTATGGAAGTTGAATCTTTTACATCCGCACCCGCAATAACATTGTAAAGGCTTGCCACGTCTTTTACACAGCGCCCCAGAGGCCCGACCTGGTCAAGCGATGATGCAAACGCAACTACGCCATAGCGCGAAACGCGACCGTAAGTAGGTTTAAGGCCAACTATGCCGCAAAAGCTTGCGGGCAAGCGGATTGAACCGCCCGTATCAGACCCGAGCGCCATAGTTGCTTGAAAACTCGCAATACTTGCCGCAGAGCCGCCCGAGGAGCCGCCCGGAACTTTGTTTAAATTATGGGGGTTATGCACAACGCCAAACACCGAGGTTTCATTGCTTGAACCCATGGCAAATTCATCCATGCTAGCCTTGCCTAAAATGGGTATCAGATTCATTTTCAATTTTTCTACAACAGTAGCGTCATACGGCGAAACAAAATTTTCAAGCATTCTTGAGGAACAGGTCATGCGCGAATTTTTGAGATTCATATTGTCTTTAAGCGCAAGCGGAACACCAGCCAGAAGTGGTAATTCTTCATTACGCGCGATTTTTTCATCAACCTTTTTTGCGGTCTCAAGCGCAATTTCCTTTGTGAGCGAATTAAAAGCGCCGATTTTATCATCAATTTCTTTAATGCGTTTATAGGCTGATTCGGTCAGCTCAACTGCCGAAATCTCCTTATTTTTTATAGCTTCCGCCTGTTCAAGCGCCGTTCTTTTTAAAATTTCCATGCTTATTTCCCTCGTATGTTAGAATAATTGTATGCAAAAAAAAGTAAAAGGTAAATATGGCGAAGAAATTGCCGCGAATTACCTTATAAAAAAGGGATATAAAATTCTCGAGACCAATTTCCGTTTTTCACGCTTCGGCGAGGTAGATATTATTGCCGAGCACAATGCACTCAGACGTCAAATTGTTTTTATTGAGGTTAAAACCCGCTCGGACACAGATTTCGGGCACCCCTTTGAGGCAATAGGACAACAGAAAATGCAAAAAATTTTTCAATGCGCTCAGGCTTATCTGGCACAACTCCGCGAACGCAAGGAACCATACGGCGGCTTTCAAATTGACGCGATTTCAATTCTTTTAAATGAAAAACCTCCAAAAATCCAGCATTTGGAGAATTTGGAGGTTTTGTGAGAATGACATCTGTTATTATTCTATTACCATTGGCCGATAAATTTTCTAAGATTTTCTAAAATGCTTGATGTTGCGCCGTTATCCATGGCGCCTTGTACTTGTTGAGGATCACCATATTTGCTTTTTAACTCAGCCTTTGCTTCTTCAAGTGAAATACCTTTATCCATAGCATATTTTTCAGCCTCCCTGTTCGGGTCACGCATATCACCTTCTTTTTGAGGACCTTCAACGCCCCTTGTTTGTGAACTCTGGAATACATCTGTGCCAAGATTGTGAATGTTGTTGTTAAAATTTATACCCTGAAATTGTGATTGTTGTTGCGGCGCGCCGTATTTGCTTTTTAATTCCTCTTTTGCTTCTTCAACCGTGATATTGTTTTGTGCAGCATAAATTCTTGCATACACATCAGGGTCCATTTTCGGGGGCATTCCCGCGCCAAATCCGTTAATTCCGTTTACCATTTTATTGTCCTTTCTTAAATACTTCGTGTTTCTTACTCATTAATAAAGTGTTTTGAAAATGCAGAATTTATAGTTCTTGAGAACCATTTTAATTAGGCGCTGATACCTGTTGCCACAAATTTTCTGAGTGTATTTAAAGCATTTTCTACTAAATCGTTATCTATAGCGATTTGCATCTTTTGTGATACGCCGTATCTGTTTTTCAATGCAAACCTTGCACGCTCAACCGTACTGTTGTTTGCTGCTCCAAATCCGTTAACTCTGCCTGTCATTTTGTACTCCTTTCTTAAATACGTTCGTCTATTGGCTAATAACGTATTTTAGAAAGCGAGATTTATAGTTCCAAAGAACCATCTTATTAATCAAGGAGTTTGTTATTTAACGCGAAAATGGCAACCTGAGTGCGGTCTTTGACGGAAAGTTTATGAATTATGCTTGCAACATGGTTTTTCACAGTGCTCAGGGAAATGACCAGTTGTTCGGCGATTTGCGCGTTTGTGAGCCCGTCTGAAATGAGTTTCAAAATTTCCGTTTCACGCTCTGTTATGTTGAGTTTTTCAATTTTTTTGCGCGTCTGTTGCGCCTCATCAACTGTGTTAACGGCGTTTTCAACCTCAAGATTTTTCAGCACATCAAAAATATAGCCGGCGATTTTTTTATCAAACCAAACCCCGCCAGACATAATAATCCCCATAACCCCCATTAATTCGCTCATTTCGATGTCTTTTATGCAATAACCGTTTGCGCCCGATGAAAAGGCGCTAAAAACCTTCTCTTTTTCGCTGTGGCTTGTAAGCATAATAACCGGAATTTGTTTTTTGCTTTTTTTGATTTCTTTTGTCGCCTCAATGCCGTTCATAACGGGCATTTCGATGTCCATAATAATAATGTCGGGAGTAATTTTTTGAACAAAATCAATCGCTTCTTTGCCGTTATTCAACGCTGCCAATAGCTCAACCTGCGGATTTTTTTTAAATTCATACACAAGAGTTTGCTTTGTAAAGGGGTGATCTTCAACGATTAGCAGCTTGATTTTTTCCATTTTACACATCCTCATTCGGAAGTTTAAGAGTGAATTTTGTATAGGAGCCTGCGTCAGAACTGCTCACGCTCTCGACCGCAATTTCGCCGCCCTGACCCTGAACAAGATTTTTAACAATGTTTAAACCCAGACCCGACACAACTTTTGCACTTGTAGAGTATTTGGTATGTCTTTCAAAAACCTCATTGAGTTTTTCTTCTTCAATGCCGACACCGTCATCTTTAACGCTCACGAGCGCATGGACTTCAAATTTTTGCGCGGAAATTTCGATTTTCTTACACTGTGCATTTTCAATTGCATTTGCAATTAAATTCGCCAGAATTCTGTTTATCGAAATATAGTCACCGAAAATTTTAAATTCCGGCTCAACAAAGTTTACAATTGCAACATTTTTTGCTTTCGCCAGAGGCTCAAACGCAGTTATAATCGAATTTGCAAGATTATGCAGATTAAGTTCGGTTTTTTCGATTTTGTCACTAATCTCCTCGCTTTTGTAACATTCAAGAATCAAACTTATCATTTTTAAATAATCTTCGTTATTTTCCCTCATGCCCGATAAGAGTTCGTGGCCGCCAAATTCATCCTCTAAAATTGCCAACGCCCTGTTTTGCGCGTTTATGGGCGCTCTTAAGTCATGCGCCAAGTTTTGCACAAAATTCTTCTGTAATTTTTCCTTTTCAACCAGCCCCGTAACCATTTCGTTCAATGTGGCGTAAGTGCGCTTCACATCATCATTTTCGCTGTTTGTTTCAAATTTTACATCCAAATTGCCCTTTTTGATTTTTTCCAGATTTTTTATTATTTCATTAAGCGGAGCAATAAAAATTTTGTTCATATACAAAACCAGAAGAGCACACAGCGAAAGGCTTGAGAGGATTATTACAATTTGCGGAACGGCAATGGGCGGGCCTTTTGGAGGCCTTTGAGGCGCAATTGAATTTAATTGCATAGCGCAGGCCGGTGAAATTTTACTTAATACCATCTTTTCCTGCGCTTCGCGGCCTTTTTCCATATTCATTTGCTGAAAGCCTAAAAGACAAAGCAGTGGCAAAAAAGTCAGAATGAAAAACAGTAAAACAAATTTTCGCGTAAATTTAACCATACTAAATTATTAATTTATTTTTTGCGCATGTCAAACTATATCTCAAGATTTTGTATAAACCCGTAGCGTGTTTTTTGGCCTTTTGCAATCCTCTGGCGTGCGATTTTCTCGCGTCTGCTAACTTCCTCGCTTGAATCGTTAATTTTTTTGACTTTACTTTTTTCGCTCAGTCTTGTGACACACCTCGGGCAAATAAATCCGGGTTTTTTGTCGCATTCAAATTCAATGGAGCAAAAATTACATTTTACGGTTATTTGCGACATAACGGAAAATAGGCGCCCTTTTTCAAAAAGCTCTTCAAAAACTTTTTCACTTAATTTGGTCGCTTTCAAAATTTCTTCGACCGTAACTTTTTCCTTGCCGATTTTTTCGCTCAATTGAATGAAACTTTTAACTTTTTCAGCTAAATCAACTTCATCTTTGAAACATTCGTCACAAATATCGCGTGAAGTTTTAACAAAAAGTGCACCGCATTTTCGGCAATTTATAAGATTATTGCTACTTACAGTGTTGTTTAATTCCATATATTATATAATACCATTTTTTGGCTGAATTACAATTACAAAAGGCTTTTCGCCTACAAAATACCCTTTGTGGAGGGGATTTCATTTTTGTTGGCAGCATCGATTGAAACAGCCTGTTTAAGCGCCCGCGCCGTGGCTTTGAAGGCAGCTTCGATGATGTGGTGGGTGTCCGTGCCGTCAAGTTTTTTAATATGCAGCGTGAGACCGGCGTTTTGGGCGAAACTGTTGAAGAAGTGCGCCAATAGGACAGTTTCAAAGTCGGAAGTTTTTCTGTCCTTCAAATCAATATCCACGGCACAAAAAGCACGACCCGAAATGTCAATTGCAGAGAGTACAAGCGCTTCGTCCATGGGGAGGATAATGCTTGAATAGCGCACTATACCGCGTTTATCACCAAGAGCTTCTTTGAATGCCGTGCCAAGAGTGAGCGCAACATCTTCAACGCTGTGGTGGGGGTCTGTGTCGTGCGAAGTTACTTTTAGCTTAAGGTCAAAACCGCTGTGGTGCGCGAATTGTTCGAGCATGTGGTCGAAGAATTTAATGCCCGTTGAAATTTCGTATTTTGAAGCGCCGTCCAGGCCTAATTCAAGCTCCACGCGCGTTTCATTGGTCTCTCTTAATTGTTTTGAGGTTCTCATATAACTTTCCTTATTTCATTAATATCCTTTAAAATCTTTTTTGCGCCTTGTGCCAACATATTTGCCATTAATTCAACCGATTTATCTTGTGGGGGCAAAACGCCGATTGGGATTGTGTTTGCGCTTTTTGCACATTTCATATCATCCGATGTGTCACCGAAATAATAAATTTTATTGTATGTGCATTTTTCCTTCAAGAGATTAAGCCCGTCAGGACAAGGCTTTTGTTTGTCGGCAGGCAAATCTTCTTTTCCGACAACAAGATTAAAATATTTCAAAATATCATATTTTTTAAGCGAATAAAAGGCTTCAGCCACAGGGCGGCCTGTAAACACGCACAGGTCATGTGTTTGCACTAATTTTTTAAGCGTTGATTCTTTGAGGAGCAATTTTTCTTCATCAATCAAACCGCATGAGCGTCTGGGTGTGTGTGCACATGAACAGCCAGATTGCGGGGGTTGTATCGCTAAGTCAGGATTAAAGAAGTGGCTTTGGAAAACCTCAATAACCTCTTCAAGACTAACTTTTACATTTGAAGCGTCAAGCAAATGTTTTGTTAAATCCCAATCGCAATTAAGCCCGCCAAGATTTTTAGCGGCTTGAATTTCGCCCGCTTCCAATTTTTTACCCGTAAAGTGAGTGTAGGTTCTCTCAATTGCAATTCTATAAGAATTTCTCACGTCAAAAACAACACCGTCAAGGTCAAACACAAGCAGGTCGCGAACTTGAAGCACGTCGAGTAATTTTTTTAAGCCCGCTTTATTTGGAACGGTTATTCTGAAGCAATTTTTTAAATCCTCATCATTAAACTTTCTAACAACAATTTTGTTTTTCAATAATTTTTCATAAACAAAATCGGCTTTAGTGCCAAAATCGCAAAGAATAAAATTAGTCTCACTTTTATAAACCTTAAAACCAAGCTCTGTAAGCTTTTGAGTCAAAATTTCTTTGCAAGTCAAAATTTCTTTTTTCACACACGCAAAATGTTCGCGGTCACGAAGTGCCTCAATGCCTGCAAGCACAGCTAAATTGTTTACGGAATAAGGCGAAATTATCTTTTTTAAATTGTTAATGTTTTCTTGCTGAGTTATAACGCAGCCAAGACGCAAACCTGCAAGGGCAAAATCTTTCGAGAAAGATTTTACAATAAAAAAGTTATCATGTTTTTTAGCCAGCATTGTGTAATCACACTCTTTAGCGCAGAAATTTATGTATGTATTATCAAGCACAACAATTTTATCAGGGTACGTTTCAAGGATTTTTTCAACATCTTCGCGCGAAATAACTTCACCGGTAGGAGAGTTTGGGGATGTCAGGTAGATTATTTTAGCTTCAGACTCAGATACCGCCCAAATCAGCTTGTCTACGTCAAATTCCCATTTTTTTGTGTAATCTACTTCTACAAAATCCGCTCCGCAAGCTTCGGCATAAATTTTGGGCATTACGAAAGTCGGCGCAAAAGAAACAACATTATCGCCATGTTCTAAATACGTATTGAAAATAACGCTAATCGCTTCATCACAACCGTTTGTGGGTAAAAAATATTCATTTGGCAAACTTAGAATGTATGAAAATTCTTCCAATAATTCACCATAGCAGGGATAAAAATTAATTTTTTTTGAACACAAATTTTTCAGCGCACGAAGCACCTTAGGGCTTGGTCCGCAAAGGTTTTCGTTGGCATCAAGTTTCAAAATGCCCTCGTCAAAAAACAATTCCGTGTTATAGGCCGTTTTATCGCGCAGATTTTTCTTTGGCTGAATCACATAGCAATTATACCATAATTAGTGTCAGTAGGTCGCATCCGCATAAACCGGCTTCGATTTTGTTTCAACGCGCAGGTTCATAATTTCGATGTCGTCATAGTCAATATAGGCGTTTTGAAACAGATTTCTGCCAGTTTTTATTGTTAAATTATTTTTGCGTGGTTTGATTAGGGCGTTCGGGATAACGATTTCCTGATTATCGCCGTTTATGTGCAATTCACCGATTTTTTGTCCGTTAAAAAAAACTTCCGCGGGGCTTGAATAAATAGTTGCAAGCCTGTTTTGCCCCAATTCCTTCGCCATTTTCGTATCAAGGCCGATGATTGAACCTATAATCAAAACTGCAACCTCGCCACTGTTCGGGGGCATGAGATCAAAATCTCTTGAATAAAAAGGCCCGACCGCTTTTCCTCTAAACTGGTAAGAGTTCGCGGAATTGTGGGAAAAAAGGTCATCGCCGAGGTGGCAAAGCTCGCTTTCAATTGTTAAATCGGTTGCTCTTGACTGCTCAATCCCCAGTTTCATCGGGTTTTTAAGAGCCTCCCGACCGATTGTGATTGAAAACGGCCTATAGCCATCCTTTTCAATTGATAAAATCGCATTGCTATCAATATTCGTTTTAAGTTCAAAATGGCCGTTTCTATCTGTTTTAACTCTGTAATTGTTTGAAGGTATGGTGACTGATGCGCCCGAAACCGGCGCCCCCGTAAGTGCGTCAATAACCTGATTACGGTCCTGAAAATCATCCTGCTTCACCGTACCTGAAATTTTATCCGCCCACGCAGCCGCACAAAGCAGACTCAAACCAAGCGCAAAAATAATTAAATTTTTCCTCATATTAAAAATTTAATTAAATTTTAAAGATTTAATAAGCGCCAACCGGGTGATTACACGCTTTGCTCAAGAGTTTTCTTTATTCGGCGCTTTCTTCTTCTCGCGTCCGAACCGTTATCCATCGCAATCCACAAAACGTATTTCATGGAGATTGCGACCAAAAGCGCCAAAAATGACGCAACCAAATCATAAATAATTTTTTCGCCGGTTTGAATCAAAACCATTTTAAACGCGCTTGTGAGGTCAATAAATTTAAACATTCCCAGAATAACCGTGTATAAAATTCCACATAAATGAATCGTCAAAACTCCGCAAAGAACCGCCAGAGGCACAGTTATAAACGTTTTTCCCTTTGACAGAAAGGCGCCCGCGATTATAACGGCCGGAAAATACCCCAAAATATAGCCGAAAAATGGCGTTTTAACATACCCCAGCCCACCACCTAGCGCAAAAACAGGCCAGAGTAAAAGACCTATAAGAACATACAAAAGCACTGTTACAAGGCTGAAACGCGTTCCCAAAACTCCCACAATCCCAATCAAAACAGGAATTTGCGCGACATAGGAGTAAGTTTTTACATTCCAGTCGCCCGCAGCATTTTTTACAAGCCAGAAGTGGTTGATATCCACTTGCGTGAAAGTTGCAACAATAAGCGCGACTAAGCAAAGCGCCACAACAGCAAGCGTACCCACACTAAAAGGCGTTTGCTGGTTTTTATAAATAAATTTTTGATACTGGTCTTTAAAC
>Ga0209737_10002720_pt1 | contig 12345 bp, 14 predicted proteins | sample TergutCu122P3_FD_187284 | JGI IMG/M metagenome (GOLD analysis project Ga0209737, IMG submission 187284) | Cubitermes ugandensis P3 segment gut microbial communities from Kakamega Forest, Kenya - Cu122 P3 (SPAdes) (version 2) | ecosystem: Host-associated > Arthropoda: Insects > Digestive system... | reverse complement strand
AACCGATGTGATCACCAAGCAAATCACCGTCCACAACGAACGTCAGAAAGCCGTAATCAATCTCGGCAAAATCTGCGAAAGCCCCGAAAACGCCCCGGAGGGCTACAACCCTTACGGCGAGGTCATCTTTGAGCTGTTCGCCAAGGAAGATATCAAAACCGCGGACGGCGAGGTTGTCATCCCGGCAAACGCGCTGATGGAAATCATCGTATTTGATAAAAACGGCAAAGGGATCATCAACACCGACCTGCCCTTCGGCAGCTTTTACGTTCAAGAGGTCAAGACCGCTTACGGTTACACCTTCGATGAATCCCCGTATGACGTACTCTTCGACTACGCCGGACAGGACACCGCCAAGGTCACCATCAACGTCAACGGCGGCGATCCCATCGAAAACCGGCTCCAGCGCGGAAGTCTCAAAATTATCAAAGTTTTTGAAGGACGGGTGACGTCCATCGAAAATGTGCCGTTCACCATCACAGGAAAAACGGCGGTCGGCACCACGGTGGAAATCAACGCGGTGACCGATATCAACGGAGAAATCCTGCTGGAGAACCTGCTGATCGGCGAGTATACGATCAAGGAACTGGATTCCGACCTGACCATCGGCTATGTCCTTTCGGACGAACAGACCATCACGGTCGCGGCCGACGCCATCGCTGAAATGACCGTCAATAACAAATTGCAAAAAGGCGATCTCAAAATTATCAAGACTTTCGAGAACGTCTCCACGCCCATCGCCGGTGTGAAATTCACCGTGACCGGCGTGTCTATCACAGGCATCGAATTCAGCGGCGAGTTTTATACTGACGCCAATGGCGAAATCCTGATCGAAGGGCTCCCCATCGGCGAGTACAAGGTACAGGAAATCGCATCAGACCTGACGGTCGGTTATGTTTTAAGCGACGAGCAGACCGCCGTCATCGCGGCCGACGAACTGGCAGAGATGCGGATCGACAACAAGCTGATCCGCGGGGACGTTAAAATCCTCAAGACCGACAAAGCCACAGGCAAACCCCTCGTGGGCGCCAAGTTCGGGCTTTATCAGAACGGTGAGCTGATTGCCGAGGATATCACCGGGGACGACGGCACGGCCGCGTTCCTCAATATCCCTTACGGCGAATACGAAATCAAGGAGATTTCCGCGCCGGAGGGATACAAGCTGAACGCGCAATCCTTCGCGGTATCCATCACCGAAAACGGTCAGACCATCACGGTCGAAGTGGACAACGAAGTGATCCCTCCGCCGCCCGGCATTCCCAAAACCGGCGACGACAGCAATACGACCCTGTGGCTGATCCTCATGGGCGCGTCGGCAGCGGTGCTGGTCGCCACGGCTGCCGCGGGCAAACGCAAAAAACGATTGGAGGAAAACAAATGACAGGCTTTATCATTGGACTGACCGCCATATTGGTCGGCGGCGTGATCGCATTCTTTATCATCAGAAGAAAAAAGGATGACGATTAAAATGAAGAAGGTGTATATCGCCGCCCCGCTGGGCGGCGATGTCCCCGGAAACATTGAACGGGCAAAAGAATACGCGAAATACGCATTTGATTGCGGGACTGCTCCAGTAGTCCCGCATTTCTATGCCCTCATCCTCGACGACAGCGATCCCGGTCAGCGGACGCTGGGGCTCCGCGCCGGACAGACCCTGCTGCGGGACTGCGACGAGGTGTGGTGCTTTGGGGATACCTGTTCTCCCGGTATGCGGGAGGAACTGACGCTGGCAAAGCATCTCGGCATACCCGTCCGGTATTTTCGCCGGAAACAAAAAATAATTGGAGGTTTACAATTTTATGAAACGAAAAACCCTTTTTAAGATCATGACGGTCGTTCTGCTGATTGCCGCCATGATGACCATTTTCAGCGTCACGGCTTTTGCGGCCGGCGATGTTGCGGGCGCCGTGGAGAACACATGGAACGCAGCCAAGGAACAAATCAAGACGGTGGTCAACAACGTCGTATTCCCCGCGCTGTGCCTGATCCTTGCGGTGCTGTTCTTCGTCAAGGTGGGTGCGGCCTACTTTGACTACAGGAAACACGGGCAATTTGAATTCACAGCCCCGGCAATTTTGTTTATTTGCCTCCTGTTCACATTGACGGCGCCCTTGTATATTTGGAGCATTATATGACAATGAATGCTCTCGACTTGTTCAGCGGGACGCGCTCCGTCGCGGACGCTTTCGCAAGACGCGGGCACCGATCCTTCTCTGTAGAATTTGACCGCAGACACCCGAATATTGACTGGTACGCGGATATCAACGGCATCACAGCGGAGGATATCCTGTGCCGGTTCGGAAAGCCGGATGTGATATGGGCGTCCCCGCCCTGTACCACTTATTCGATAGCCGCCATTTCCCACCACAGAACAATGGGAGATGGCGGTCTCCTTTCTCCCAAAAGCATACAGGCGAGAGCAGCGGATGACCTGATACGGCATACCATCGCATTGATAGAAGCGTTAAAACCCCGTTTTTATTTTATCGAAAACCCGCGTGGTGGGCTGCGTAAGATGCCCTTCATGCAGGATATGCCGCGCTACACCCTGACTTATTGCCAATACGGAGATGACAGGATGAAACCGACAGACATCTGGACGAATCATCCTGATCCGCAATTCAAACCCATGTGCCGCAAAGGGGCAACCTGCCATGAGGCGGCGCCGCGGGGAAGCAAGACCGGCACACAGGGGCGCAGGGGCTCAATCAACAGGAGCAAAATCCCTGCGCTTTTGTGTGACCACATCGCTGAAATATGCGAAAACCAAATCAAAAAAGAAAGGAGGGGTCGTGAATGTTCGATTGGATAGGCGATATTATCGGCGGCGTAGGCGACTTTTTCGGCGATGTGTTCGGCTTCTTAGGCGAGCAGATATCCGGCGCCATCTGGAACGTCATGCTCCAATGGTTCTATACCGCCATCTACGACGCCATCGCCCAATTCTTCACCATGATGGGAAACCTCGGCGTGGAGATGTATGACCTGCCTTGGGTCGCAGCCGTGTTGCAATTTTTCCGAATGTTCGGCTGGGCGCTGTTCGCCGTGGGGATGGTTGTCGCCATCTTCGACGTGGCGATAGAGTCCCACAGCGGGCGGGTCAATATCAAGACCGCCGCCCTGAATATCCTCAAGGGGTTTTTGGCGGCAAGCCTTGTAACCGTGGTGCCGCTGGAGCTGTATAAGTTCTGCATCACATTACAGCATACCTTTGCCGGCGACCTGACGCGGATCTTCGCGGGAGCGCAAAGCCTGTGGATCAACGACGCGAGTATGTCGGTGTTGGAGGGCAGCTTTTCCGTAGCCTTGCAAACCAATATAACGGTGTTTAATATTCTGGCGATGATCGCAATGGCTTACTGCGTAATAAAAATATTCTTCGCAAACATTAAACGCGGCGGCATTTTACTGATACAAATGGCCGTGGGAACGCTGCACCTGTTCTCCGTGCCGAGAGGCTACACCGACGGGTTCAACCAATGGTGCAAGCAGGTCGTGGCTCTGTGCCTGACAGCTTTTATGCAGACAACCCTGCTGTTCTTGGGGCTGATGACTTTCTCCACCAATATGCTGCTGGGGCTGGGAATCATGCTGTCCGCCAGCGAAGTACCGAGGATCGCGCAGCAGTTCGGGCTGGATACCACCACGCGGTTCAACGTCATGAACGTGGTACACGCCACCACCACCGCCGTCAACCTGACTCGCTCTGTGGGCAGAGCTGTGGCGAAATAACTATGAAAGGAATTTAATTATGTTTGATCCATTTTTTATCGGTTTTTTAATCGGCGGGCTCCTGACCGGCGTATCGCTCGGTGCGATTTTCGGTCATGTAGAAGTCAAGCGGATTCGCAGAGAGATTGAGAAAAACAGACGCAAATACGAACGGGAAATCAATCGGCGGTTGAACAATTATAACCGGCAAGGAGGCGATGACTTTTGAAAACCCATATCTATCCGCAAAACCTTCGCGCCAGCGCCCGCCTGTGGCTGTGGAGCCTCAAGGACTTCACCATCATGATTGTGGCGGCATTGATCTCGGTGCTGATACTGACTAATACCGGGTTTTTCGTCCCCGCGGCGGCGGTGTGCCTCTTCGGGTTTATATCTATCAGGCTGGAGGACACCACTGTGTTGGATTTTCTGCGGTACGCCGTCAAGTTTTTTATAACTACCCAGCAATACTTTGAGTGGCGGCAGGCTATTACCGCGGGTAATCCCCGCACCGGAATAATACCGCGATATATTACGGAGGTGAATCAAGCGATATGAACCGACAGAAAAAGAAACAAAAAGGCCGCTCCACGCAGGAGCTGATAGGCATCAAGGGGTTCTCCGCATACGGTCTGACGACCAACCGCGGGGAGCTTGTTTTTTACCTCGTCAGCCCCACAAACATCAGCGTGCTGTCGGCCGCCAACATCGACGTCAAAGTGCGGCACCTTTTAATGGTGCTGCAGGCGGCGCCGGACACCGAAGTCCTGTGCATGGACTCCTGCGAATGCTTTGACGAAAACAAGCAATATATTAAGGAACGGCTGCGGGTGGAGGATAACCCCGCCGTCCGCGCCGTGCTGGAGAAAGACCTTGACTTCCTCGACAACATTCAGATCGAAATGTCCACGGCGCGTCAATTCCTGTTCATTTCCCGGCACAAGGGCATGAACGAGGAACAAATCTTTAATACGGTCAACCGCACCGAAAAAACCATCGCCGAGCAGGGCTTTGAGGTCAGACGCCTGAAAAAGCCAGACATCAAACGACTGCTGGCGGTCTATTTCGGCGCCAGCATGAACGGCGAGCAAATGGGCGACTACGACGGGCAGCGTGACGCTGCACCCAATTCGCGCTCCGACAAGGAGCGTATCGGCAAACTGTTCGCCCGCGTTCAAAATGCGCTTAAAAGGAAAAAGGAACTGACAGAGGAAGAAAGAATTATCCTCGAAACAAAATCCTTCTTCGACTGCATCCTGCCGTCAACAATCAAATTCACGCCCGAAGGCTATATCAGCGGTGATAAACGGTGCAGCGTGTGGGCAGTCAAGGAATACCCGCCCAGCACCGAGGAACAGGCCATCCTGTCCCAGCTTGCCGACCGCAACGGTGTCACCCTGCGGATGTACAACCGCCCCGTGGACAGCATGGAACAGCGGAAGATCATCCAAAACGCTACCCGGAAAAATAAACTGATGACCGGCGGCACCGACGTGCAGGATACCGTCAACGCCGAGGGCAACCTGCAGGACGTGGTGGAACTGATCGCCAACATGAGGCGTAACCGCGAGCCGCTCCTGCACACCGCGGTCTTTATTGAGCTACGCTCCGACACGCAGGACGGGCTGAAGGAATTACAGTCCGAAATCCTCATGGAGCTGACCCGGAGCAAAATCAGCGTCGACCGTCTGACCTTGCGGCAAAAGGAAGGATTTTTGTCCGTTCTGCCGGTGGGCGCCAATCAGTTCGGCGCACAGTTCGAGCGCGTACTCCCGGCGTCGTCGGTGGCGAATATGTATCCTTTTAACTACTCCGGCAAGACCGATCCTAAGGGTTTCTATATCGGCAGGGATAAATACGGAACCAACATCCTTGTGGATTTGGATAAGCGCGACGCCGATAAAACCAATCCCTGCGGATTGATCCTCGGCAACAGCGGCCAAGGTAAAAGCTACCTTCTCAAGCTGCTGGAAACCAACGTCCGAGCATCCGGAAAGGCGGTCATCGCGCTGGACGCCGAGGCCGAGTACGCCGACCTGACCCAAGCGATGGGCGGGTGCTATCTCGATTTCATGTCCGGCGAATATATCATCAACCCCCTCGAACCAAAAGCGTGGAACGACGGTACCGAAACCGACGACGCGCTGGCTCCCGCCGCGTTCCGCAGGGTGACGAGGCTGTCTCAGCACATCGCCTACCTTAAAGACTTCTTCCGCGCCTACAAGGATTTCAGCGACGCGCAGATCGACACCATCGAAATCATGCTGACCAAGCTGTACGCCCGGTGGAACATCACCGACTCCACGGATTACCGCAGTCTCAAGCCCACCGATTACCCCGTGCTGTCCGACCTCTACGCGCTGACCGAGGAAGAATTCATGACCTACGACAGCAACCCCAACAAGTTGGGGCGGCGGAAATACCTGTACACAGAAGAATTATTACAGGAAATCTGCCTCGGTCTCAACTCCATGTGCGTCGGCGTCGAGAGTAAGTATTTCAACGGGCACACCAATATCATCGACGACAAATTCCTCTGCTTCGGAATCAAAGGACTCATGGACACCAACAAACGGCTGAAGGATACCATGCTGTTCAACATCCTGTCGTATATGAGCAATCAACTGCTGGGCGCCGGGAACACGCTGGCGGCCATCGACGAGCTGTATCTGTTCCTGACCAACATGACGGCAATTGAGTATATCAGAAACTGCATGAAGCGTGTCCGGAAGAAGGACTCCTCCATCATCGTCGCCAGCCAGAACGTCGACGACTTCCTGATCGAAGGCATCCGCGAATTCACAAAACCCCTGTTCAGCATCCCCACGCACCAGTTCCTGTTCAACGCCGGGAACGTCGAGCCGAAGGCTTACACTGACACGCTCCAGCTTGAAGAAAGCGAGTTTGAGCTGATCAAATACCCGGAACGCGGCACCTGTTTATACCGCTGCGGCAACGAACGGTATCTGCTGGAGGTTCACGCGCCGGACTACAAGGAGGCCATGTTCGGCACCGCGGGCGGTAGATAAAAATGCCGATAATTTATTATAAATGTTCCAAATGCAAAATGACGCGGGACAGTTATAGGGAGGCGAGAAGGTGCGAAAAATCGCACCTTTCCGCTGTATCGGTTCGTGAAACTGAATATATGCTCGGCGCGTATCTGTCCCGTGTTATGCTGTCTTTCCCTGACGGGAAAGAAATTGAGTATATAAAAGTAGATTAAACCAATTGAGAGGAAGTGATCACTATGGCAGCACCAGCCGCGGCAGCGGCGGCGAAAGCCGCCGTCGCTGTCCTTAAAGACAAAAAACTACGGAAGATCGTCGGGGGGATTATCCTCGGCATCGTTATTATTATCGTAGCGCCCATTGCCATCCTGCTCGGCATCGGGGACGTCAGTTCGTCAATCGACTGGAAATCCCCCGAAATGCAGCAGTATATCTACGACAACATGACCGATGAGCAAAAGGCGCGTTTACAGGCATTCGCCGACACGATGGACGCTATTGATAATGAGATTACCGCGCAGGGTTTGGATGTAGAACCCATCAAGGCGCAGGTGATTTTTTTATGCACCCTGCGCGACCGTGAAGTGACCGATACCCTGTATTCGGATTTTGTATCCTGTTTTGCGGAGAACGCTGATGACGAAACCGTTTTTCAGAACCTCGCCGACAAGTTCGGCGTGACTTTAACGGCAGAAGAAAAAGAAACAATATTGAAAATGTGCGAAAGCGCGATAGCCTCCGTAACCGTCCCGCCCACGGCATTCCACCTCGGAATCGGCGCGTTGCTGGCAAGCGACGACACGCCGCTCAATCCTGCGCCGTTCACTTCGCCGTTTCAGGGATTGGACTGGAAAGCCGCCGTATCTTCCAACTACGGCAACAGGACAGACCCCTTCACAGGCGAAAAATCCAAGCACAGCGGAATGGATTTGCAAGCGGACGAGGGCACCCCGATATACCCGGTCAAAGCCGGAACGGTTCTGTTCGTCCGCAACGATGAGGACGGCTACGGCAAATACCTCGTCATAAACCACGGCGGCAAACAGGCGACGCTGTACGCCCATTGTTCTGAAATCCTCGTAGCCGAGGGCGACGAGGTGACCACCGAAACCGTGATAGCGAAGGTAGGCAGCACAGGTCGCTCGACCGGCAACCATCTGCACATCGAATTCATTTTTGACGGCAGACCCGTCAATCCCAAGAAATATTTGGAGGTGAACACACCATGAAACTAAACGCACAATTCCACCATAAGCAGTCTGAATTCAATGTCAACCCCTGTGTGGTGGAAAAAATCATTGAAATCCCGCAGTATGAATTTATGTCCTTGTGCCGCGCGCCGATGAAAGACCGCGCCTTCATTACCGAGAACATCGACTTGATGCATCGGGACGCGGAGGGCGTGTACCATTGCATTTTGGTGCTGGGAGAAGGATGCGACGACGGCATTCTCATAGAAGCCGAGGGCTACGACTACGCCCGGAAATCGGCGTTCATGCCGGGAGCGCGTCAGGTCGTATATGGTTCTCAGCAGTATGAATGCCTGAAACGGTTTGAAAAATCAATGAACGATGCCGCCGATGAGCTTATATCCTGCGCCCGCGCGCATTATGACGAAGGAAACGAGGAAAGCTTCCGAGCCGGTATTGAAGAAATCTGCGACGGACACGACGTCGGCGTGGGCAACTGCTCTCTGCTGGTGGATTTGGTCTTGGAACGCGAACCGACCTTTGATATTGAGATCGACGATGATGAAATCATCATCAGCCGCGTTCAGCCGGAGCAGGCCGCATCGCCCATCAGCCCCGAACGCACCGCCGAAATCCTCGACAAAGCCCTCGACTGGATCGGCGAAATGGAGTCCCGCGGGGATTTATATGACACACTCAAAAACACCATCGGCATGAGCGACGAGGAAATCATGGCGGCGGGCTTTGAACTCAGCGACTATTTTACCGATCCCGATGAGGAAGAAACCTCCGGGATGATTATGCAATGAAGGAGGAACACACCCACATGAAAACTAAACTTTCAATGAATATGCCGGAGGCGCTGGAGGCTTACGATTCGGAGATCACCGCCGTCGCGGTGCTGACGGATAACGAATTCCAAGGATTGATTGCGGTCGGCTCCCTGCCGGAACGGTATCACGACCGGCTGAGAAACTATACCGACGCGATCACCGAAACGCCGAGGTCATGCCTGATCACCGGCTACAAAGCCATGCTGGTGATGACCGATGACGGCGCACACGGAATTGCGGTCTGCGGCGGTGACAGCGGCGTCTACCGCTCCGGTTTATTTCCCAACGCATGGGAATGGCTGGACAGGCGAATCAAAGAAATAGCAGACAGTATCTGTCGGCTCCATCACGATGACAATCCAAAGACCCTGTCGCTGAATCGAATCGGCGAAGTCAGCGACTGCACCGTCACCGCCGACAACGGCATCGGGGAATTGCTTCAGCGGGAGCTGGAGGAACGTGAGGAAATCGCCGCCGTCATCCTGCATGAGGACTGTATGCAAATCAATTATGTGCTGGGCTACGGGCAGCACGCCATCCACAATCCCGGAGAATTTCTCTCGGTCATGGGCTTAATAGGCTGTGACCTACAGGACATCCACCTGCTCCACAACGACATCGACCATGACGTCGCCACCATCGTGGAGCTGAATCCCGACACCCTGACCGAAGAAGGAAAAAGGGATTGGGCTGACGTTTTGAAAGCCAAGGTGGAACGAATCTACTACGGATATTATGGAATCCAAGCCGATATTACCGGCTGTGACGCCGGACGGCTCCGCGACTTTTCGTATATGCTGGCGGGGCATTGTCCCGCCGCTGACTACGACCGATGGGTCAATTCCGATGACGAACAACAACAAACAACCGAGCCGGACGAGGAAGAATCCCCCGGCATATCGATGCAATAGGAGGTGCAGAGCATGAAAAAAGCAACCGTTTCCGTTCCTTACGATGAGGAAAAATTGTCCGCAATCAAGCTGTTTTTATCAAAGAAAAGCCTTGATTTGACAAAGGAGCTGACCGCTTGTATGGACGGTCTGTTCAAAAAATACGTCCCCCCGGAAGTCCGGAGCTATCTCGAACTGAAGGACGGCAACCCGTCGCCAACCCCGGCGAAAAGACCCGCCGCGGGCACAGCGGCGGCGCAGGACAAGCAATAACCCGCTGTCGCGCCTTGTGTGCGATTTTCCCCCGCCATAGGCTAAACACACGGCCGCCGACGGTTGAAACGGCTGTCGGCGGTTTGTGCGCCCCTTTCGGCACCCTTGGCGGCAGGTGCCGGGGAACGGCTACGGTCAGCGGTATGGTTCAGCCCCTTCGGGGGGACTTTCGCCGCTGTCGAAAGTCTTGCAGGTTAAAGTCCGTGGGTCGGCTCACCGCCCCCCGGACAATACACAGCGGACGGCAACGCCGACCGCATAAGGGTTTATACGCTTTTGTACCCGCCGAAATTCTCCGGGTCGTAAACGCAGTATCCCGCCGAATCTGTGGGTCACAGGGGCTAAAACAGCGATAAATCCAACAAAAAACTATGGGTCGGGAGGTGATCGGCATGGATGAGCAGAAAGAACAGAAAAAGGAACAAAAGAAGAAGTTTGCGTGGTGGGTAAACCCGTCCACTGTGGAATTGGTGGAGGATATGTACCGCTCGGATAACTGCAACAGCAGGTCGGAATATATAGAAAAGGCCGTGCTGTTTTACAGTGGTTACCTCGCCCACGATAAAAACAAAGCCTACCTGCCGCAGGTTCTGGTCTCCACCTTCAAAGGAATGCTGGACGGATACGAGGACAGGCAAGCCGCGCTGCTGTTCAAGCTGGCGGTGGAGCTGTGTATGCTGCTCCACGTCACCGCGGCGACCAGCGAGATCACCGACGAGTATCTCACCCGACTGCGCGGCCGCTGTGTTCAGGAAGTCAAAGCCCTGCGCGGCGCGGTGTCGCTGGACGACGCCGTGCGTTACCAGCGGGAGGATTAACTTATGCCGAAAATTATATTCAAGAGCGGCTACCTTCCATCGGGTCAGGGGGCTCATGCAAAGAGTTATATAAAATACGTCGCCACCCGCGACGGCGTGGAAAAAATCGAGGACGCTTGGAAAACCATGCAGCCCACGCAGGGACAACAAAACTTCATCAAACAATTTATTAAAGATTTTCCGTCAGCCCAAAACAGCTTTGAATATCAAGACTACCTGTCGGCTCCGACCCGTGCCTCGGCTTCAGTTTTCATCGGCGCCGCCATCGACGCTCACGCGGATCAGATCGGCAAGCGTGAAAACTACGTCGGATATATTGCCAAGCGTCCCCGCGTGGAAAAGCGCGGCGAGCATGGTCTGTTCTCAGGCGGCGACGATCCGATAAAGCTGGGAACCGTGGCGCGGGAGGTAGCCGAACACGACGGCAACGTCTGGACAAACGTCATATCCCTGCGGCGGGAAGACGCCGCCCGGTTAGGTTACGACCGAGCCGAGGCTTGGCAGACCCTGCTGCGGTCTCACGCGCAGACCTTCGCCGAGCAGATGAAAATCCCGCTGGAGGACTTACGCTGGTACGCCGCCTTTCATAATGAAAGCTGGCATCCCCATTGTCACATGGTGGTCTACTCAGCGGGAAAAGAACCCTACCTCTCCAAGCAAGGCATCGACGGCATCCGCTCGGCGCTGGCGCGGGATATTTTCAAGCAAGACCTGCTGCAGGTCTATAAAGAGCAGACCGAAGCCCGGAACACCCTCACCGCCGAGAGCCGGGACGCGATCGCCGAAATCGTCCGGCAGATCAACAGCGGCGGGTATGACAATCCCGTGGTGGAGGAACTGCTGGTAAAACTGGCCGACCGATTAAATAATCACAAAGGCAAAAAGCAATACGGCTACCTCGACCAGCCGGGACGGAACATCGTCAACGCCGTGGTGGATGAGCTGGCGAAGGATGAGCGCATCGCTCGGTTATATGATTTGTGGTATGAGCAGCGCGAGGCGGTGCTGTCCACATACCGGGACGAGATGCCGGAGAGGGCTCCGCTGTCGCAGAACAATGAATTCAAATCGGTGCGGAACGCCGTGGTCAATGAAGCGGTCAACATCCTGCTCGACCGCCTGACATTCGAGGAAGCGTCGGAGGAAGAACCCGACGAGTCCCTGACTGCCGCTCCTGTATCGGATGAACCGGAGATCGCGGCGCCGGACGCAACCGAGGATAAGCCGGAAAATATGTACGTCCTCTACCGCCGAGCCAAGGAAAGGCTGGACAAGGACGCCCCGGAATACGATCCGCAGGAAGCCGTCCGGCTGCTTATCCAATCAGCCCAGCAGGGATATGAATGGGCGCAGTACCGGCTCGGCAAGATATTTTTGCACGGCGATCCGATAGAACAGGATATACAATACGGCCTGAAATGGCTGGAGGAAGCCGAGGCGCAAAATAATCAATACGCCCAAGTCCTGCTGGGACGCACCTATCTCAAAGGAGAACTGGTGTCGCAGGATATCGGGATGGCAGAGGCTATGTTTGAATTTGCCGCCGATCAGAATAACGCTGACGCGCAGTACGCGCTGGCGAAACTGCACCTCGGCGGGCTCGCCGAAAAAAGCGACGT
>Ga0209737_10002719_pt1 | contig 12345 bp, 20 predicted proteins | sample TergutCu122P3_FD_187284 | JGI IMG/M metagenome (GOLD analysis project Ga0209737, IMG submission 187284) | Cubitermes ugandensis P3 segment gut microbial communities from Kakamega Forest, Kenya - Cu122 P3 (SPAdes) (version 2) | ecosystem: Host-associated > Arthropoda: Insects > Digestive system... | reverse complement strand
TTGACTGAATTTCGCTGATTGTTATTCTTCCGTTTTCGCCGATGATTTTTAAAATTTCGGCGTGCCTTTCTTCGGGAAACATGAATCATCACTCCTTTTTAATAAAAACATAAATATAATTTATTTTATGATGCGCATCATATTCACAGTATATCACGTTTATTAACATTTGTCAAGCGTTTTTATTCACGTTTATTAAATATTTTTCACACTTTTTGACGATTTGTATAAAACCAAACAAAAACGGCTGCCGCAATATTATTTTATTGCACGACAGCCGTGATTTTTATATTATTTATTCAGCCGCTTTTTCTTCTTCAGATTCTTCTGTTTCTTCAACTTCGATTATTTCAGCCGCTTCTTCATTTTCCGCAACAGCTTCTTCGGCCGGTTCGGATTCTTTGATTTCTTCTGCTTCTTTGGGCTTTCTGGGGGCTCCGGACTTTTTAACTTCCGCAGTCTCAGTTTCTGCAACTTCCGCAGCCTTTTTCGTCGTTTTGGGCGTTTTGGCTGCGGATTTATCTTCTTTTTTGTCCTCTTTCTTTTCGGCTGTTTCTTTCGTATCTTTTGTTTTCTTGGATTTGTCTTTCTTGTCTTTCGGCGTATAGTTCACAAGCTCTATGATCGCCATCTCCGCTCCGTCGCCCCTGCGAGGGCCTAACTTCAATACCCTTGTGTATCCGCCGTTTCTTCCCTCGAATGACGGCGCGATCTGGTCGAAAAGTTTCTTTACGACTTCTTCTTTCGTTATATATGCAAACGCCGCGCGTTTTGCGGCAAGAGTGTTTTTCTTCCCTATCGTTATCATTTTATCCGTAACTCTTTTTAATTCTTTGGCTCTGGTAAGAGTTGTCTCTATCCTGCCTTTATCTAAAAGCAGCGTAACCATGCCGCGGAGCATTGCCCGCCTCTGGTCAGTTCTCTTGCCTAATTTTCTGGCTGAGGGCATACTCTTATACCTCCTTTATCGTTATAGTTTTTTATTTTATAGTTTTGTGATTTTTTATTTATTCATCTTCTTTTTTCAGCGACAATCCTAAAGTGTGAAGTTTCTGTATCACTTCTTCAAGCGATTTTTTGCCCAGATTTCTGACTTTTATCATGTCTTCTTCGGTCCTGTTGGTCAAATCCTCAACCGTATCAATGCCGGCGCGTTTCAAGCAGTTGAACGAACGCACGGACATGTCAAGCTCTTCAATGGTCATCTCAAGAACTCTTTCTTTTTGAGTTTCTTCGCGTTCAACCATGACTTCTGTTTTCTTGCCCTCGTCGGACAGTTCTACAAACAGATTGAGATGTTCATTGAGTATCTTGGCCGCAAGGGAAACTGCCTCTTTTGCGGATATTGTGCCGTTTGTTTTCACTTCCATGATCAATTTGTCGTAATCCGTTATGTTTCCCACGCGTGTATTCTCTACCGAATAATTCATCATCAATACGGGTGTAAAAATAGAATCTACATATATAACCCCGATAGCCGGGTTTTGAACGTCTGTTTTGTTTTTTTCAGCCGAAACATATCCCCTGCCCTTGTCAAATGTCAGTTCCATATAAAGCCTCGCCCGTTCGCCGAGCGTCGCTATATGATGTTCTGGGTTAAGTATTTCAAGTTCCGCGTCTGTTTTGATTGACTCCGCTGTCACTACTCCCTCGCCCTGTGCGTCGATCAGCACCGTTTTGGGGCCTTCCCCGTTCAGGCGCGCGGTGATCCCCTTGATATTCAGGACGATTTGGGTTACGTCTTCTTTTATATTCGGAATCGTTGAGATTTCATGCAAAACTCCGTCGATTTTAACCGAAGTGACCGCTACTCCCGGCAATGACGACAACAGTATCCTCCTGAGCGAGTTGCCCAAAGTTATACCGTATCCCCTTTCCAATGGCTCAATTACAAAAATTCCGTGAGCGCCGTCTTTATCAAGATAAGACGGGGTAATAACGGGCTTTTCTATCATATTATCAATACACCCTCCATTTTATATCTAAATACTATCTTTAAATTATTATAAATACCGCTGTAATAATATCCCTTAAAATCATTAAATCATATCTTTCATCTGTCTCATCTGAATCATATAATTTTTGCGTTTTATTTCGAGTACAATTCGACGATGAGATGTTCCCTGAACGGGAATTCTATATCGTCCCTTGCCGGGGTCGCAACGATTTTAGCCGAAATATTATTTTTGTCAACGTCAAGCCACTTGACCGTCTGCCTGTTATCCAGATTCGCCACCAGGTCTTTTATTTTTTCGAGGGAGCGGCTCTTTTCGTCCAATGCAATCACGTCGTTGAGTTTCAGCGTCATAGACGGGATATTGGATTTCTTGCCGTTTACGGTAAAATGCCTGTGGGTGACAAGCTGCCTTGCCTCGCTCCTGCTTTCAGCCATGCCCATTTTGTAAACCACGTTATCCAAACGCATTTCAAGAAGTATAAGCAGATTAACGCCTGCCATGCCCTCTTTTTTCTCCGCTCTCCTGAACAGATTTTTGAACTGGGTCTCATGCAGCCCGTAAATTCTCTTGGCTTTCTGTTTTTCCCTCAGCTGGGTTCCGTATTCTTTCTGTTTTTTCGCGCTGGCGCCGTGCTGACCAGGAGCCGGCGACTTGGCTCTTCTGCCTACGGCGCATTTATCCGTATAGCATCTTATGCCTTTTAAAAATAATTTTTCGCCCTCTCTGCGGCAAAGCCTGCATACGGGACCTGTATATCTTGACATATCTTGTTTTATAACCTCCTAAATAAACCTAATCCAATAAATCCCAATAAATCCGTAAAATAATTATATGCGTCTGCGTTTGGGGGGCCTGCATCCGTTATGGGGTATCGGGGTGACGTCTTTTATCATGATCACTTCAAGCCCTGCGGTCTGAAGCGATCTTATAGCCGATTCCCTGCCCTGTCCCGGCCCTTTCACATAGACTTCGACCGTTTTGAGCCCGTGTTCCATCGCGCCTTTGGCCGCTGCCTCGGCAGCCATCTGGGCGGCGAACGGCGTAGATTTTCTTGAGCCCTTGAAGCCCATTTCCCCGCCTGATGCCCACGAGATAACGTTGCCGTTTACATCGCTTATCGTAACGATCGTATTATTAAAAGTCGACCTGATATGCGCTGCGCCTTTTTCTATATTTTTACGTTCGCGGCGTCTTTTGACAGCCGTCTTTTTAACCGTTTGTTTTGCCATCTTGCTCTTAATCACTCCTTATAATTCAGTATAATTCAGTTGAACATTGAAAGTTGAAAGTTGAAAGTTAATCATATAAATTCCAACATCAACATAATTATTATGATTATTTTTTCTTGTTCGCGATCGTTTTAGCGGGGCCTTTGCGCGTCCTGGCATTTGTCCTTGTCCTCTGACCTCTTACGGGAAGCCCTTTTCTGTGCCTGATTCCCCTGTAACAGCCGATTTCGACCATTCTCTTTATGTCCATCGCGACGTTTCTTCTCAAATCACCCTCGACCGTGTAACCGTTATCGATAAGTTCCCTTATTTTTGCCACATCGTCCTCCGACAAATCTTTGACCCTCGTGTCGGGGTTTATGCCCGTTTCGGCGAGAATTTTGTTCGCGCTCGTCCTGCCTATGCCAAAAATATAAGTCAAGCCGATTTCGACGCGTTTCTCCCTCGGTATGTCAACACCTGCAATACGTGCCATAAAATCTTAACTCCTTTCCGATTATATTTACTATTTACTATTTAACTATTACAATTACTATTTATTTTGATTATTACCCGTTAATCTGATTTTTAATTACTGATTTATTTTTACTTCCCGCAATGCTTGCACACTTTGAGCGTAGTTTCCCCGTCGACTTTCGTCCACATGAGTTTTACGCCGGTTCTCTTGCACGACGGGCAGGTACCCCTCCAGTTCGGGGTTGATTTGATAGCGTTTCCGCGTTTTGTTTTAACCGCCATAAAAAGATTGACAACTCCTTTTTTTATTTATTACGGATTCGATCCGCCTTTTGTGCCCTGTCTCTGCTTGTGCTTCGGGTTTTCGCAGATGACCATTACTTTGCTGTTTCTTCTTATTATTTTGCATTTTTCGCATATCGGCTTAACCGATGGCCTTACTTTCATTATTAAATCACTCACTTTCAACAGGGCAATTTTTTATAACCGCCCCTACAATAAATCAAACCTATTTCGCTCTCCAGGTTATCCTGCCTTTGTCCAGGTCGTAAATCGAAACTTCGACCGTGACTTTGTCTCCAGGCAGAATCCTAATATAATTCATTCTTAGTTTCCCGGATATGTGCGCCGTAACTATATGATCATTCGGCAGCTTCACTTTAAACACAGCGTCCGGCAATGATTCGGTTACAACTCCTTCAAATTCTATAACATCATCTTTTGGCAGAATAATTCCTCCTCTTTTCATTTTAAATCTTATTCATTTTTGTTTATATAATTGATTTTGCGCCGCAAATAATTATTTTAACATCAAAATATTAAATTTCAGTAAACATTTTTTATGAATTTTCCGGTTCGGAGGTTTTGACCGAGTCCGAATATTCGCCGATGATCTTTCTCAGGACGGAATTTGTCAGCTTCCCGTTTTTCAAATTCAGGTTTTGCATAAAATTATTTCCGGCTTTTTTCACAAGCTCTATATGCCTGATTTTCTTTTTTTTTGGGAAGTCGGCCCGCCTCGATTTGCCGTTGGCAATATAAACATAATTTTCGTCCAAAATCCCGACAACCAAAAACAGCCTCTCCGAATCCCTGCCCGCAAGCGCGAGAACTATATCGCCAACGCCGAATTTATCGTCTTTGCTTTCGCTCTTTTCCGTCATAAAATATATGCCTCCGAACTTATTTAATCAACTCAATCTCTTTCACCTAATTCATCCATCTAATTCATCTAATCCGCTAATCCGCAACCGTAAGTATCTCGCAGCCGTTTTTTGTGATCAGAACAGTATTTTCGTAATGCGCTGACAAACTGCCGTCGAGGGTTTTTACAGTCCATTTGTCGTCCTGCAGTTTCACTTCATAGCTTCCTGCGTTTACCATAGGCTCGATTGCGACTACCATGTTTTCGCTGAAACGCTGTCCTTTGCCTTTGCCCGCCTCGACATAATGGGGTATGTCCGGTTTCTCATGCAGATTTTTTCCGACTGCGTGGCCTATATATTCCCGGACAATCGAAAATCCGTTTGATTCGACATAATTCTGTATAGCCGCCCCGACGTCCCCGACCCTGTATCCAACAGATGCGTATTTGATCCCCTCGAAAAAACTCTGTCTCGCAGTCTCGATCAATTTTTTTATTTTCACGTCCATTCCCGCAGGTTCACCGCAGTAAAACGTGTTGGCGCAGTCCCCGTGATAGCCGTTACACTTTGCGCCGACGTCTATCTTTACTATGTCGCCGTCTTTCAGTATCCTGTCTTCCCTCGGTATCCCGTGAATGACTTCTTCGTTGACGCTTATGCAGGCGTTTGCGGGAAACCCCTTGTATCCGAAAAACGACGGGATTCCTCCGCGGCTCTCGATATATTTTCTCATGTGCGCGTCTAATTTTTTAGTCGATATTCCGGGGACGATCAAATCCCCGGCAGTTTTCAGGGCTCCGGCGGCTATTTTCGCCGCTTTCCGCATGATCTCAATTTCCCGTTCAGACTTTATATTTATCATATCAAAATCAAACCCGTTTACTAAATATTTAAATTTTGGATCACTTCAAACGTCAGTCTTGTCGTATCGGCTACTTCTTCCTGCCCTATGACAGTTTTCAGTATGCCCCTGCTCCCGTAAAAATCTTTCAAAGGCGCGGTGTCGCGGTGATAAATTTCCAATCTGTTCAAGACCACCTCCGGTTTGTCGTCGTTCCTGATAATCAGCCTGCCCTCGCACCTGCCGCATATATCGCCCCTGTGCGACGGTTTATATAGTATATGATACGACGCGCCGCATAAAGGGCAGATCCTCCTGCCGCTCATCCTCTCGATTATTTTATCGTCCGGCACGAATATTTCTATAACCAGATCTATGACTACCCCTGATTTTTCGAGATATTCAGCCTGCGGAACGGTTCTGGGAAACCCGTCGAGTATAAACCCCTCGCCGCAGTCCGGTTTTTCAAGCCGTTCTTTTAATATGCCTATTACTATATCGTCCGGTACAAGCCCGCCTTTGTCCATATATTCTTTTGCTTTCAGGCCCGTTTCAGTCCTCGCGTTTATTGCCTCGCGCAGGATAACCCCCGTAGAGATATTCGGAATATTCAGCTTTTCGCCGACGTTTTCGGCCTGAGTTCCCTTTCCTGCTCCCGGAGCCCCCAAGAAAATAATATTCATAAAAATTCTCCGTATATTTTATATATTCTATATCATTTTATTCCAAGAATCCTTTGTAGTGCCTCATGGTCATCTGCGCTTCTATTTCCCTTGTCGTCTCAAGCGCAACGCCCACGACAATCAGAAGGGACGAGCCTCCGAACGCAATCGCGCCGAAATACCCCAGGTTGAACGCCGAAGCGACCGCATTGACGACCAGCGGGAAAACCGCGACGACTCCCAGGAACAGACCGCCGATCAAAACGATCCTGTTCAAAATCTTTGTTATAAATTCAGTCGTCGGCTTGCCCGGCCTTATGCCCGGAACAAACCCGCCGTTTTTCATCAGATTGTTCGACACTTCGAGCGGATTGAATGAAATCGCTATATAGAAATATGAGAACGCTATGATCAGCACAAACTCCAAAACGATATATAAAATACTTCTCGTGCCAAACAGATTATACATAAAGTGCAGTATCGGCTGGTCGGCCTGAATCGGCACGCCCGTACTGCTCTTGTTCAAAAAGCTGATGATCGTGACCGGTATAGAGACCATCGACGAAGCGAAGATGATCGGCATAACGCCGGACATATTTACTTTCATGGGCAGATATGTGCTCTGTCCGCCGTACATTTTGCGCCCGACGACCCGCTTTGAATACTGAACGGGAATCCTTCTCTCCGCGTTTGACATATATACGACAAAGGCGACGATTACAAGAGCCACGGCAAGTACAATCAGCGATTTGCCTATTTCCCATATGACGCTGCCCGCCGTTTTGGTCGGGTCCATGATGGTGTCTATGATCGTCCTGATCTGATTTAACGTCGCGCTGGGGACTCTCGATATGATGTTGGCGAACAGGATCATAGAGATACCGTTGCCTATGCCGTTTTCGTTGATTTTTTCGCCGAGCCACATGATCAGGGCCGAACCCGCGCTGTAACACGCCACTATGATAAGGCCGGCAAAAAAAGTCTGGTTATATACGATGCCGTAAGTATAGCGGCAGGTCATGTAATAACCGAAACCCGTTATCAGGCCCAATAAAACCGTGACATATCTTGTGATCTGCGTTATTTTCTTTTTTCCGTCGTCGCCGCTTTTCTGCATCTTTTCAAGGGCGGGGATCGCGATCGTCAATAACTGCATGACGATCGACGCGGTGATATAGGGGCTTATCGACAATGCGAACAAAGTCGCCTTTGAAAACGCGTCCCCCGACAATATATTCAAGTATCCCCAGATCGTGTCCCCCTGGCTCGCGAACAATTCCTGCATTCTCGCGGAATCGATAAACGGAACCGGAATGGCCGCGCCGAGCCTGTACAACACCAATATTATAAGCGTGAATATAAGTTTCGCTCTGAGTTCAGGTACTTTAAATGCGTTTTTGAACGTTGCGAACATACCGGACATATCAGATCACCTCCGCCTTTCCTCCGACGGATTCTATTTTATTTTTCGCGCTTTCCGAGAATACGTTGGCTTTTACCGTCAGTTTTTTCGTCAGATCCCCTTCAGCCAAAATTTTCAGACCGTCAAGCGTGTTTTTTATTATTCTTGCCTCAAGCAATTTTTCGACCGTGACTTCGTCGCCGTCATTAAATCTGTCCTGAAGCGTTTTCAAGTTTACTATTGCGTATTCTTTCTTGAACGGATAATTTTTAAACCCGCTTTTGGGAAGCTGTCTGTAGAACGGAAAACTGGTTCCGTTAAATCCGGGTCTTACTCCCCCGCCTGAACGGGAATTCTGTCCTTTGTGTCCTTTTCCGGCGGTCTTGCCGTTTCCGGAACCCATCCCTCTGCCTTTCCTGTATCTGTTTTTGATAGAACCGGGCGCGGGTGATAATTCATGGAGCTTCATTTTTTTCCTCCTTCTTGCATATCTTAGATTTTTTGATTTATGCGTTGCGGTTTCAGTTTCATGTAGGGGCGCGCATTGCGCGTCCGCGGAAATCATATTGCCTTTATTGTCTTGACGGACGGGCAATGCCCGCCCCTACGGGTTTGCGAACCCGGACTGTTTGTTATTTCGGCTGTTATTTCTCGACTTTTACAAGATGCGAAATAACGTTTATTTTACCGTCGAGGACAGGCCCATCTTCGTGAGACGAAACGTCCCCGATTTTTCTGAGCCCCAAAGAATTCGCGGTTTTTATCTGCTTATCGCTTCTGCCGATAAGGCTTTTTATAAGTTTTATATTCACTTTCGCCATATTAACTCCTTCATTTTATCTCTCTGAATCTCTAAAATAATCTGTTAATCTATATATCCGAAACGGCTTTTCCCCTCATTCTGGCTACTTCGTCGGCATTGCGCAGGGCGCGCAGACCCTCAAAAGTGGCTTTGACGACGTTCGTGGGGTTGTTCGACCTCAGACATTTTGTTCTGATGTCCCTCACGCCCGCCATATCCAGAACGGCTCTGACCGCTCCTCCGGCGATGACTCCGGTACCCTCTGCGGCCGGTTTCAGCAGAACCTTGCCCGCCCCGAATTCCCCGACTATTTCGTGGGGTATCGTCGTACCTTTAAGAGATACTTTTATTACGTTTTTTCTCGCGTCTTCAATAGCTTTTTTGATCGCGTCGGGGATCTCGGCCGCTTTGCCCAATCCGTATCCGACGTGGCCGTTTTCGTCGCCGACTACCATAAGAGCGGTGAATCTTCTTATGCGCCCGCCCTTGACCGTTTTCGATACGCTTTTCGTCGCTACCAGACGCTCTTTTATATCAAGCGTCGCAACATCAATTTTTTCTGCCATGTTTGCTCCCTTTCATAATAATATTTTTTATTTCTGCATTATTCATTCGTTCTTACTTACTTAAATTAAAACTCCAGTCCGCCTTCGCGCGCCCCTTCGGCAAGCTCTTTCACTCTCCCGTGATACTGATAGCCGCCCCTGTCGAAAACCACTGACTTGATATTTGCGCCGACAGCTTTTTTCGCGATCGCGATTCCGACTTTCTTCGCGCTTTCTTTCTTTGATCCGCCCGCTTCAAAATCTTTTTCCATGCTTGACGCAGAAACAAGCGTTTTCCCGCTTACGTCGTCAATGATCTGGGCATATATATTTTTATTTGAACGGAATACGCAAAGCCTCGGAAATTCGGGACTGCCCGACAGCTTGCTCCTGATTCTCGCGTGGCGTTTTTTTCTTGCGTCATTTGAAGAAATTTTTTTAATCATAACTATTATCTCTTTCCTTTCAATCCAATATGCGAACACGCCAACTATCATTAAATATTTATAATCCTAATTACGTGCGCGACTTTACGAATTATTTCTTGCCTGTTTTTCCTGCTTTGCGCCTTATACGCTCGCCCGTGTACTTGAGTCCGCTTCCGCTCGGATACGGGTCGCGCTTGAGCAGACGGAGTTCCCTTATTTCCGCCGCGATCTGTCCGACTCTCTGCTTGTCCGCCCCCGATATTACCAATTTGTTCGGGGTCGAGGCGTCAATCGTTATCCCCGGCTCTTCATCTATTTTTATGGGCTGCGAATATCCGATATTGAGCGTGACGGTCTTTCCCTCTTTTTGCGCCCTGTAACCGACGCCGACGATTTCAAGCTCTTTTTTGAACCCGTCTGTGACCCCGACTACCATGTTGTTTATCAACGCCCTTGTAAGCCCGTGAAGCGCCTTGTGCTGTTTTTCTTCAGACGGACGCTCTACCACAATTCTCTCTGCGTCGATTTTTATTGCCATATCTTTGTGCATTACCTGATTCAGCGTGCCTTTCGGCCCTTTGACCGTCACGCTGCTGCCGCCATCATTCAGACTTTCGATCTTAATGTCCACGCCCTTTGGTATCACTACGGGCATTTTCCCGATTCTCGACATATTTTTTCCTCCGAATTTACAATTTCCCGTTTACAATTTGCAATTTTTAACTTTTAATTTTGAAATTACCAGACAAACGCGAGCACTTCTCCGCCGACGTTTTCTTTTTTCGCTGTTTTGCCCGTCATGATCCCTTTTGATGTAGAGACTATGGCGATCCCAAGCCCCCTCAGAACCGACGGCATTTCATCGCACGTCGAATATTTTCTCAGTCCGGGTTTCGATACCCTGCGTATCCCCTGAATGATCCTCTGCTTGCCCGGCCCGTATTTCAAACTTATCCTGATGATCCCCTGTTTTCCGTCCTCTATGATCTGATAACTCTTTATATATCCCTCGTCAACCAAAATATCGGCGATTGCTTTCTTGATTTTGGAGGCGGGTACGTCTACCGATTCATGCTTTGCCGTGTTCGCGTTTCTTATACGGGTCAGCATATCTGCGATTGCATCTGTTATCTGCATTAAACTATCCTCCTTGCTTATGCTTACTCTTTATATTTATATACAGCAATATATTTTTACCAGCTTGCTTTTTTTATTCCGGGTATCTGACCTTTATACGCGAGTGTTCTGAAACATATGCGGCATACCGCATATTTTCTCAGATAAGCGTGGGGCCTTCCGCAAATGCTGCACCTGTTGTATTCCCTTGTTGAAAACTTCTGGGGCCTCTGCTGTTTTAAGATCATTGATTTTTTTGCCAAGTCAACTCCTCCTATTCTTTATAATTCTTACATTCTTTTAAATATATTTTTTAATTTAATAATTATTCCCTTGCGAACGGCGCGCCGAACAATCCTAAAAGTTCCCTTGCCTCTTCGTCCGTATGCGCGCTTGTAACGATAACAATGTCCATTCCTCTGATCTTATCTATTTTATCGTATTCAATTTCCGGGAAAATAAGCTGTTCTTTTATTCCCAAGGCATAATTCCCCCTGCCGTCGAAAGCATTCGGGCTTACGCCCTTGAAGTCGCGCAGGCGGGGAAGCGCCAGATTAAACAATCTGTCAATAAATTCATACATCCTGTCGCCCCTCAGCGTCACTTTGACCCCGACTTTGGTTCCCTCGCGAAGCTTGAAGTTTGCGACTGATTTCTTCGCCGTCGTCGAAACCGCTTTTTGCCCTGTTATCGTCATTATATCGCTTACAACCGAATCTATGATTTTCGCGTTGTCCTTCGCGTCGCCGCAGCCTACGTTCACGACTACTTTTTCCAATTTCGGTATCTGCATGACCGACTTATAATTAAACTTTTTCATAAGTTCGGGAGCAATCGCAGAATTATATTGCTCTTTGAGTCTGGAAGCCATAGATTTTTACTCCTTTCCGAAATAATAAAAAATTTATTATTTTGATTATCTTTTTATCTTTCTATTTCTATAATAATATATCCGATATTATAATTCTTCTCCGCATTTCGCACATATTCTCACGTGCTTTTTATCATCTGTCGTTTTGCTTTGTATCCTCACGCCTTTATTGCATTTCGAGCAGTACGGCATGACTTTTGAAGCGTATATCGGGCCGGATGCCTTGATTATGCCGCCCGGCTGTCCCTGACGGCGGGGCTTGACGTGCTTTGACACGATATTTACTCCGTCCACGATGAGCTTTCCCTCTTTCGGGGCAACTTCTATGACTTTGCCTCTTTTGCCTTTGTCGTCGCCCGATATTACGATCACTTCGTCGTCTCTCTTGATGTTCATGACAGCCTTGCGCTTGTCGACGCTTTTATAGATTCCCATTTTTATTTACCTCCCGCCTTATAATACTTCAGGGGCAAGGGACAATATTTTCAAACAGTTTTTTTCCCTGAGTTCCCTTGCTACCGGACCAAAAATACGCGTTCCCCGCGGATTTTCGTAAATCATCGAACCTGCTTTTCCGTTCGGTTTCTGTTCTTTCTTTACAATAACTGCGGCGTTTTCGTCAAATTTTATGTGCGAACCGTCCGCCCGTCTTAATCCGCTTCTGCTCCGAACGATCACTGCGTGTACAACTTCACCTTTTTTTACAACGCCGCCGGGCGACGCCTTCTTTACCGAACATACGACGACATCGCCGATATTTCCATATCTTCTGCCCGTCCCGCCGAGAACCCTTATGCACATAAGCTCCTTGGCTCCCGTATTGTCGGCAACTTTCATTAAGGATTGCTGCTGAATCATCTGATTCCCTCCTTTTTTTATATTTTTATATT
>Ga0209737_10002718_pt1 | contig 12345 bp, 8 predicted proteins | sample TergutCu122P3_FD_187284 | JGI IMG/M metagenome (GOLD analysis project Ga0209737, IMG submission 187284) | Cubitermes ugandensis P3 segment gut microbial communities from Kakamega Forest, Kenya - Cu122 P3 (SPAdes) (version 2) | ecosystem: Host-associated > Arthropoda: Insects > Digestive system >... | reverse complement strand
TTTGCAATTACCGCACTCATAATTTCCTCCTTTTGCTAAATCTTATAAGTAAATATACTAATTTCCCACACAAAAAACCGAAAAACAAAAAAAAGAAGCGAATTTTTACCTTCGCTTCCTTTTTTTTCGGGACGCATTCAAGCGCCCCACTACATCACCTTTTTCCTACAACACAAGCGCCGAACGTGTGAGCGTTTGTTTGTTGTCGATTCCTTGAATCTTAATCATATATACGCCTTTTCCGAGGTTGTTGAGTTTAAGCGTATTTACGCCTGCCGTAAGATTTGTCGCGTTGAACGACTGAATCAATCTTCCGTTTGCCGTGAATACTTTAACATCATACTTACCTGTTTGCGCAATATTCAATTTAAGCGCGTTGTTCGAGATTCCCGCAAGTGAGAGCGTTCTGCCCATTACGCTTGCGTTTGCTACGGCACTTGGAAGGTCAATATCGTCATATTTGAACAAACTGTCGGCGTTTGCTGCGCTGTGAATTCTTATGTTGCTAATCGTGAACGCCAAGTTATACGGGTCTGTTCTCGTAGCATAAGTTATACCCGAACCAAACTGACCGTGAAGAGGCGTTACGTTCGCCGGAGCAAGAGGAGCGATTTCAATTCTCCTGATGTTTGCCGGATTGATTGCCGAGTAATTTCTTGTGCCTCTAAAATGCTCTTCAAAGTCAAACGATGTAAGCGGTATTCTGCCCGAATTACGCATTTCGCCTCTTTCATAGTTTTGATTTGTGCGTCCTTCCCAGCCAATCGGCGAATATCTGTGCGCCAAAATCGCTTCTCTGACAATTTCGCCTCTTCCGTCGTTGTTGTCGTAAACAAGACGAACAGATGTTGCTGTGCGCGACTTGTAACTAAGCGAGATATGTGTCATTAAAGCAAGTTCATTACCTTGAACTTCATACACAAACACGGGTTGCGGTTGTCCGGGCTCTGTCGCACTGCCTTTTGTAGGTGCTTGAAGTTCCATGTTGCCTGCTGCCAAAACTCTGTTTTGTGCATCAACAGTTCCCCATCTGCCGCCCCAGTACAATCTGAAATCACTGTTGTTGAGGCTTCTGTCATTAGCGGCAACAATTCTCCGCTCGCCTTCTCTGTTCATTGCTCTAAGCGAGTCAATCAACTGCATGCTCGATACAAACTGAACGCCGCGGCTTCCCGGAATAGGATTATAGGTTTTCGCCCAATCAACCCATCTTTCCGTTTCGTCTTGACGAATTGTCCAAGAGTTCCACGCATTGTTTGGAATGGTAAAGCTCGGAATAGGACCACACAACGCCGGTGTGCACCAACTGGGTGTGCCTGCCGGACCAAGCTGCGGGTCAACACCTTCAGGAAGAGTCCATGGGCTTCCCGCAGGTGCAGTTTGTCCGCCTGTTATTATCAAGCCGAAGTTACTTCTGTTGAAAGGATTCATCAAAGTTCCGAAGTCATAGACCGGTGTATAGTAGTCAGTGTGAGTTCCGTAGTTAAGCGGTGCCCTGTTTCCACCGGGTGCCATACGCATTTCCACCGTGTGTCTCATTGTTGCCTGGAAGTTTTCCGCTGTCATTCCGTAAAGAATCCACAAGTTAAAGTCAAAAGCCGTAATTTTTCCGTCCCAAGTTGCCGCATTCATTCTGTTCGGCTGTCCGATTGCTCCGCCCGGGTGTGCGTTAAGCGCGTCGTTGATTCTGTTCCAGTTTTCAACAACCGATGCTCTTCTGTCTTCGGGAACTATTACTACGTTGATAGGAATTTCCCAGATACCCGTAGGCATTGTGTCGTGGAAAACTCTTGCGCCTCTGTCTGCCTGAACCCAAGTATTACGAACGCCGTTGTCGGTGGTGTAGGGCCACAAGAAGTTTCTTCCGTCGATGTGCGACTCAAATCCGCCTTCCAAACTTGACGAATATACATACCCTGCTCTTTTAAGCGCATAAAACATATTCGAGTTGCTTTCCAAACGCGGTGCGCGGAATCCGCGAACTGTATTTTGACGAGCGTTGTTTCTTAATCCCAAACCGCCGTCTCTGTCGCTATATCTGTTCATAATCCAATCATCTGCGAGTTTAATCGCTCCGTGCCAAGCGTTTTCGCTCAACTGACGACCTGCCATTGGTATCCAGCCGCGGTCAAGGTCTCTGCCTGCTTGTCCGAATTCGGCAGTCATATTGTAGGGTTGTCCCCACAAAGTTGTGAATATTTCTCTATTGGGACCGCTGATATATTGTTGGTTTGCAGGACTGTTACGGTAACCTTCGCCGCTCCAATCTCTAAATCCAGCCCAGCGCGAGTCATTTCTAAGCCAAGAGTTAGTTTCTTTGTGGTCAATCGAGTGGCTGGCAATTTCGTGCCCTTGATTCAATGCCGCAAGGCTTACCGCAGTAATGGTGTTTCTTTGCGGTGTTTGTTGTGCTCTGGTAGCATAAACTCCTCCCTCACGTCCCCAGGCAACGGGCAATCTTCTATATCCCGAACCGGAATTTACCCACGGTTGCCCGACTTCTTCGCCCGTCAAAAAGCCAAGGCGGCTTTCGTTATCCTGCCACGCTTGGTGCCTTGTATTATCGTCCCAAGTACCTTCGGTTCCGCTTGACCAAACATCAACATAAAAACCTGCAAGCATAAAGAATGTCATAGGCGTATTAGTTCTGAAAGAATTGGCGTTGATAGCCCAGTTCATACCCATCATACGTCTGTTTTGTCCGCCGGCTTGGCTTTCGTAAATTCTAAGACGGTTTGGTTTGCAGTTTCTATACCTTTGCTCCGGCGGATTATCCATACAAGATATTCCCTGCTCGCGCTGTGCGTCTGTGTGATGAGTGCAAATTCCTACGGGCTCCGGCCACCAGACGGTAGGAAAAGGACCTCCGGGCGCATTTTCATCTGGGTGCATTCCGCCGATAAAGTCCTGTTGTGCAAAAGCCGCACCCGGGAACGGCTCGTATCCTGTGCGGTTTAACCCCGAATACGCATTGTCGTCCCACGTTATTGCAATAAATTGCGGGACATCTCTCGCCTGCCTGCCTGCAGGGTTCCACGGCGCGGGGAATGCATAATTGCCGTCCGCGGCTGTCTGCGCCATTGTCGTCGCGGCTAAGGCTAACACTGCGCCTGCCGCTAAAATTCTTCCTTGTTTCATACGAAACTCCTTCTTGTTAAAAGACACTTTTTTATTACTTGGATAGAAAAAAGGTTCGTTTTTTCTGTCCATAAATACAACGTATTACTAATATAACGCGATTTTTTTATTTTCGCACGATTTTCTTTTGTTTTGAGAGAATTTTATTAAAAATCGTTTTTTTTACTTAGATTTTTTCCTTTTTTACCTGGACAGAAAAAACGAACCTTTTTTCTATCCAATGTATCGAGAAGTAATGTTTTTAACCTTCATAAAGGAGAGATTTTATGAAAAAAGGTATTTTGGCGGCAGGCGCGACGTTAGCGTTAGCCGCGACAGTGATGGGGCAAACGGACTATGCGTTTCCGTCCCCGTGGAATCCGGCTGGTAGAGCGTCAAATCAAGTGACGCAGTTAGTAATGATTACCTGGGACGACAATGCGTATTCGGGATTAGCACGTACGGGATATGAGACAACGCCCGGCGCGACATTTGCGCAACAGCACTTTGTGGATTGGTTACAGCCAGACCCGAGCGCACCCGGAACAGGTGGTCCCGGTTGTTTTCCGAACTCGGGTTGGACTGCGTGCAGACCAAACGACTTGAATATTGTCGAAAACAATCCGACAGGCAATCAGCAGTATATGGGTATGAACTGGTCGCTTAAAGCACCGGCATTTCAAAATACGCCTATGACTTATTTTATGCTTGCTGGTTTCTATGTTAATATTTGGTCTGCCAGAACATACCCTGACCCGGTTTTTGCGTGGCAGGATAGCGAATCCGCTCTCGGCTGGTACACAGGGCAACAAATCGGGCAGCCGTGGGTAAATTCCAATCAAGGATACCAACGTGCGCCGGTTGCTTGGGGACGTGAACACAGAGCACAATCAGGTGGTGCCATGACGCAATCCAACACCATAATAAGAGTTTCACAGGAAGCGTTGGCGTTAAACCATGAAATCGCAAGCCACTCGATGGACCACAAGGAAACAAACTCGTGGATTCCCGGCGGAAGTCATCAGCACGCGAGCAGGGGCTTCGGAAGATGGGGCAACGAAGGATTCCGCACGACGGGCAGAACTTCTACAACCGCTTGGGGGCAAGTAGTTGACTTGACCGTTGAATACGGACAGGCAGGCGCTGACCTTGACCGCGGCTGGATAGCATTTGCGGGTCGTCAAATAAGCGAAAATGCGTGGCACGGCGCAATACGGCTTGCGGACGAGTGGATTATGGATAACAAGGGCGAAAGAGATGGCGGATTGGGATTGAGCGCCAACACCAGAGGACGATTGGTAAACAACCAGGCGCAAAGAAGAGTTTACGGCTTCCGCGCACCGCGTTTGGAAAGCAACTCGAATATGTTCTTTGCGCTTAAAAGAGCCGGCTATCTTTATTCTTCGAGTTTGGAAGAAGGAAATGAAATGCACGTTACGGGAGAAAATTTCCTTTGGCCCTATACCGTCGATAACGGTATTCGTAATTCCTGGACGGAATATGACAGAGGTTCAAGAGTTTTCCACGATACTATGCCTACCGGAATTTGGGAAATCCCGCTTAACGTAGTAATTGTTCGTCCTGATGACAGACCAGCGGTTGCGGCAAGTTTCAACACAATTAACGGCGCACTCAGAGCAGCAGGAAAAGCACACTCGGCTGACATAAATCCTGCTACCTGGCACGGAAAAATCACGGCTTTCGACTTTAACCTCTTTGTTCACTACGCAATGACGCAAGATTTGTTTGTAAGAACAATGAGCCATACGCTTGCATTACGTATGGGACCCGGCGGAAACAGAGCGCCCTTCAATGTTGGTGCGCATACAGACTACTATACGCCGATTTACGACAACGGAACACTGTTGAACAATTTCAACCGAAACGACTACGGATTGGTACTTAACTACAACACTTGGGTTGACCGTAAAAGAGGAATGGAAAGATTTGTTGATGAGGCAAAAGCCGCAGGCGCGAGATTTGTAACTTGCAGAGCGTTGATTGACACGCTCAGAGCAATGAATGCCGAAGGCGAAGCAATTATTCAAAGCACAACAGCTCTTGAAAACAGCGCTTTTGCTTTGTGGAGAGATGCCACACGGGGTGGAGACACAACTTTGACGGCAAGTCGCACGACTCTTATGGCAGGACCCAACAGACAAGGTCAGCAGCCCGTTTACAGATATGATTTCGAGAGAGGTAAATACTCGAACTTGACACATATTTCGCTTGAATATGTATCACGCACGGGAACGGCAGTTCGTCTTATTGTTGAGCCGGAACCCGGCAACGTAGGCAGCAGAGTTGTTCGTGAAGTAGTTTTGGCACATAGATATTCGCGGATTAGTTACGACGGTCGTGTGAATCAGAACTTCGAAAGAGGAGAGTTCCGTCAGTCAGGCAGAATTCCGCTCACGGCGTTTGACTTTACACAATATCACACAGGCAGAAGAAATTATTCGTCAATCAATCCTGCACACATTGTAGGTATTGAAATTGCACCGCTTGCTCCGGCTAATAATCCTCCGCTTCACGGTCAAACTCCGAGTTTCAGCGAAAGAACAGAGCCGTTTGAGTTGGCATTCCAATTCCGAAACATCGTTCTTCATAGAGGAACGCCTAAAACTTGGGTTGAGCCCGACCTTCCGCCGCTTCCTGTTGCTATAGCGAACACTGCTGTTGCAGGCAGAACGCTTTCACTTGCGGGAATCACGGGTAACGCGCTTAAACTGAACGTTGCGCAATCGGGCAAGTATGATGTTAAAGTATTCTCGGCAAACGGAAGATTGTTGCAGTCGTTCAACGCGACGAATCTTACTGCCGGTGTTGTAAATACGCTTAAGCTCAACAACCTTGGAAAAGGCGTATATATGATTCAGATTCAGGGAATCGACAACAAACAAACGCTCACACGTTCGGCACTTGTGTTGTAGAAAAATGATGATGTAAAGGCGTATTAAATGCGCCCGAAAAAAGAAGCGAATTTTGCGTTCGCTTCTTTTTTTTAACAAAATTCACGAAAATCAACTTCACACTTGCGTTAGAGTATAAAAAAAAATTATTTTACTCCCACGTATTGATTATTTTTACAAATTTTAGAAACGGAGGAAGCAGCTTATGAAAAAAGCAAAAGTGCTATTGGTTATCTCTCTTGCTGTGTTGGTCGCAGTTATTACCGGATGCAGAAAAAATGCGTCCTTACCTGTTGTCGAAGTGGCTGAAACGCCCAGACCTCAGCCCGCCCAAACCTGGACGGCGCCGGATACGACGGCTTTCTCGGCAGTGGATTTGGAAGCGGAAATGGCGAGAAAGATAAGAGAAAACTTGCAGGTTTTGTATTTCGAACTTGACAGGTACGACCTGACTCAGGAATCGCTTCAAAAGTTACAGGTAGCGGCAAATTTCCTTAGGCAGTATCCTCAACTCAGAATTCGTTTGGACGGACACGCTGACGAGCGCGGAACAACCGAGTATAACATGGCTTTGGGCGAAAAAAGAGCAAATGCCGCTCGCGACGCCTTGATTCGTCTCGGAACGGAAAGACAAAGAATGGAAACAACTTCTTTCGGCAGAGAAAGACCGGTTAATCCGAACTGCGGCGGAAATGAAGCGTGCCACGGCTTGAACAGAAGAGTTGAATACACGATTATCAGAAATTAAGGTGATTGTGATGCGTGTTCTGTTTTTGATACTTTTATGTCTATTATCGGTCTCGTGTTCTCGAATTACGGTTTTGAGAACGCGAGAACTTGTTGAAGTGCAGAACCGCGTTGATTCTCTGCGCAATGATTTAATGACGATTGACGAAAACTGGCAGACAAAACGTGAAGAAGAAGCAAGACGTGAAGAAATATCGCGAATCTCCGTTGAACTCACGTTAAACAGCATTAACGAAATGCTCAGGCAGTTGTCGGGAAATGTTGCGGAAAGTCAAACGAAAATTTCCGAAATCAGCAGAAGAACAGACATAATTTCAACGCAAATGGCGGAAAGAGCGCGTCAAGATTCGCTTTTGGCAACAATGAAAGAGTTGGAGCGGATTGAATTGTTCAGTTTGGCAAAATCAAACTACACCAGAGGAAATTTCGCGCTCGCAATCGGCGATTTTGAATACTATCTTGAAAAATACCCCGAAACGGACGATGCGCAAGAGGCGTTATTCCTGCTTGCCGAATCAAACTATGCGCTGGATTCTCTCGATGTTGCCGAAACGCTGTTCAGAAGATACTACACGGAAAACAGAGGCGGAGCATTTGCATGCGGCGCTCTTTACAAATTGGGTTTGATTTATGACAGGCAGGGAAAAAACAGAAGCAGAGACAGGGTCTGGGGACAACTGAACGAAGAATGTTCGGATAGTCCGGAGGCGAGATTAGTCAGAGAAAATCACAGAGAAAGATAATTATGCCCGAAATACAAAAAAAAGTTTTGCTTTCGGAAAAAACAAAAGCAGGTTATGAAATTGGCGGCGAAGCCGATTATTTTGTAAGCGTTTGCAACACCGATGAGATAAAACAGGTATTGGATTTTGCGAGAAAAGAGAACATTCCGTATTTCGTTCTGGGGAACGGGACTAATGTTTTGGTTAGCGACAAGGGCTACCGCGGGCTTGTAATCAACACGCGGCGGATAGAAGGCGTTTTCATTTCTCAAAACACGGTTCGCGCGGAAGCGGGGGCTTTGCTTTCGTCGTTTGTAAACGATGTGGTTTTAGCGGGCTTGGGCGGCGTTGAAGAATTGTCGGGTATTCCGGGAACTTTGGGCGGCGCGGTTTATATGAATGCCGGCGCATATTCGCAGACGATTTCCGACCATATAACCAAAATTTGCATTTACGACTGCGATTCGGATAAGGAAGTTATAGTATCAAAGGAAGAAGCGAATTTCGGCTATCGTTCGAGTGCTTTTCAAAAACGAAACTGCATAATTCTTTGGGCTGAATTTGAGTTTCCTATAAAAGTGAGCATAGGGATTTTGCTTGCTCGCCAGAACGAAATAATGGAAAGGCGAAAAAACAAACAGCCGCTTGAACACAAGTCCTGTGGGTCGGTTTTCAAACGTCCGCCGGACAATTATGCGGGAAAGTTGATAGAACAGTCCGGTCTGAAAGGTTATTCCGTCGGTATGGCGCAGGTTAGTGAAAAACACGCGAACTTTATAGTAAACAAAGGCGGCGCAACTGCGGAAAATATTCGGGCTGTAATAGCGGAAGTGCGCAGAGTGGTAAACATAAAATTTCAAACACTGCTTGAAACGGAAACAATATTTTTAGGCGAATTTGAAACGGAAATTTAGAAGAAAGGTAAAAATGTATAAAGTCGAAAAATTTCAGATGGGAAGAGTTTCAACAAACACATATTTAATTATTAAAGAAAAAGAAGCGATAATTATAGACCCCGCACCGGAGCCGTTTGATTTAACGGATTATCTTAAAAAAGAGAAATTAAAAGTATCGGCGATACTTTTAACGCATTGTCATTTCGACCACTTTTTGGGAATGTTTGACATTTGGGACAAAATCGACAAAAATATCCCGCTGTATTTCAACCCGTTAGACGAATTTTTGATAAAAGACGGCTATCTGAACGGCGGAAAAATGTTCAACAAAAACATCTCTTACAACGGACCATACACCCCGATTTCCGAGGGACCTTTGCAAATCGGCAATTTTCAATTTCAAGTTTATCACACCCCCGGACACACTCCCGGCGGACTTTGCTTTTATGCCGGCTTTGACTTGTTTTCAGGCGATTCCCTTTTCGCAGGAACGGTCGGACGCAGCGATTGGGGCTATTCGGACGGAGAAGCGTTAATCGACAACATAAGAAAAAAACTTTTTGCGCTTCCCGATGAAACCAATGTGCTTCCCGGACACGGCTATTCTTCGACAATCGGGAATGAGAAAATGACAAATCAGTTTTTCAAATGATACGGCAAATTGAACTTTCCGAAAACATGAAACTTTTTATCGGCTGGATTTCGGCTGAAAAAGGGCTTTCCGATAACACGAGAGAGGCATACACATTCGACTTGCTTCGTTTGCGACAATATTTTGAAAAAAACAACCTTAAAGAAAACGATATTTCTCCGCGAGATTTGCAAAAATATATCGAAGAGTTACACGATTTGCGTTTTGCTTCGACTTCAATCCAGCGCAACATTTCGGCGGCTCGCGGCTATTACAGATTTTTATGCGACGAAAACATAATTACGCACGACCCCACGGAAAACCTGGACACACCGAAAAAAGCACGATACCTGCCCGACGTTTTGTGTCCGGAAGACGTTGAAAAACTTTTGGATAACGCCTCCGACGAAAATGGAAAGGTGCCGCTACGAAACCGCGCTTTTCTGGAATTGCTTTATTCTACGGGAATGCGTGTCGGAGAATGCCTTGCCGTTACGACCGACCAGTTTTTGGAAAACAGGGAGTATATGGTAATTATCGGCAAAGGAAACAAAAAGCGATTAGTTCCCGTCGGCGAAATGGCACACGAGTGGGTTTTACGTTATTTGGAAGAAGAGCGTCCGAAGTTTGTGAAGCCCGCAAGCGAAAACTATTTGTTCATAAATCAGGGAAGCGGAATAGGTCTGGGAAAACCGCTGAGTCGAATGGCTGCCTTGACCATTATTAAAGAAGCGGCTTTACGCGCAAACATTTCGGCAAAAGTAACACCGCACACATTGCGCCACTCATTCGCAACCCACCTGCTCGAAGGCGGCTGCGATTTGCGAATAGTACAGGAATTTTTAGGACATTCAAACATCACAACAACAGAAATCTACACCCACGTTTCAAGAACATATTTAATCGACACCCACAGACATTTTCACCCCAGGCAGAAGAGGAAGTAGGGGGGAGCGTTTCTTTACCAAACCCAGGGAACTTCGTTTTCACGGTGAAGTTTTACAACTTTTATATTTTCGTCTTCGTATTTTTTAAGATTCGCATAAATCTCATTTTCATATCTATACGAACACACAATAATCGCATCAGGTTTTAACTCGGAAATATCTTGCGGGGAACAAACTTTTATGCCATTGACAATTTGTCCCTGCATAGTGTTATTGTTATTGAAAAACAGCCATTCGATATTGGTCTCGCCAAAAACTTGACGATATAAATCAATCACCAAATCCGCAAATCCGCCGTTGGGGAAAAGTCCGATTCGTTTGTAGTTTTTGTTTTCAAAAATTTCTCTAATGCGTTTTTTTCGTGCGTTTAACGAATATCCACAGTTTTGCGCTCGCTCATAAAAATCCGAAATACCGGCAATAATGTTTAGTTTTTGGGTGCATTTTTTTTCACATATTCCACATTTCACACACGAATTTTCTGTTGTTTCAGGCAGATAATCACACCTATAAAACAAATTAATGTTTTTAACAAGTTCCGATTCCGTTCGATTGTATGTTTCTCTACTTTTGAAAATCAATTTGTTTCGACTTTTCATAATTTCCGAAACAGGAATACCTTTCGGACAACCGGCGCAATAATCGCAGCCCGTGCAATAATCCTTGATGTTTCCCGAAAACTTAAGTGTTCGCTTTAAGCGTTCGCTGTCGGATTCAGGGTTTTTGTTTGTAAATGCAAGCAGGTTTTCATTTAATTCCGTTTCGTTGTTTATTCCGGGCACAACAATTTTTATTGCCGGATGCGCTTTCACAAAACGCAAAGCCGCTTCGTTTACCGACTCGTCCTTGTCGTATTTTGCGTAAGAAAAACATTCGGAATTTTGCGGAATCAATCCACCCGCAAGCGGATTCATAACGGCAATTCCCGTATTATGTTTAAGCGCGCAATCAAGAACAGGTTGCATTGAGCTTGCATTCAGCAAATTGTAAGAAATTGTTATTCCTTCAAACACCTTGCTTTCAATTATTTTAATAATATCATTCGGCGGAACATGCACAGAGCAACAAATGCGGCTGATAATATTTTCATCTTTTAGTTTTAATGCGCCGTCATAAATCCCGTTTTTTTGCATTATCTTTTGAAATTGTTCAAAACTAATAATGTTCCAGCAAACAAAAAAATCGGTTTTTGATAATCCTAATTCTTCAAGTTGAAAGAAAATGCGCTTTCTCGTATCATCAGCAGTTTTGTCTGCCCCGTACATTGATTTTACGGTTACCGAAACGGTTTTTTTCGTATTTTTTAGAGCCAAATTGATTGCGTTTAACGCTCTGCCGTATGAGTAAGAATATGAGGTGTCAATGTAATCAACGCCTTTTTCAATCGCCTCAACAAGCAATTCCGCCGATTTTTCGATACCTCGAATATCGTTCACGGAAGATATTGGAAACCTTGTCGTCCCAAACCCCAATAAATAATTTTTATCGAAACATGTCATATTGTTCTCCGGAATTTTCATTTTTAGTTTTAAGCGGTCATAAAATACCTTTTGCCGAGAATAGATTTCCGAATCTAACTCCCCGCATCAGGAAATTTCCGACGAAACCACTCAAACAATTCATTTTTTTCTTCGTTAGAGGATTGATATTTTTGAAACCTAAAATCCGCTAATTCCTGCGATTGGCGGCTTGTGAAAATGTCGCGATAGCATTCTATTCTTTTCTCGTTGCTTATTTGTGTGTTAATTAAAACTTCCAATGTATCTTTTATAGCATTGAAATAAACAAGAAATAAAAATTCTTTGTTTTCTTCGCTGACAAAACCAACTTTATCGAGCAGATAGTTTATCATTGAATCATGCACAATTCTGTCGGAGTTTATGCGCTTATCGTCCCAATTATAAGAAAGTGTTTTTGGATTAACATAGTATTTGTAAAATGAATCCGCGTATATTCCAACTCGCGCAGCATTGCGGAAATTTTCGGCGGTAAAGAGGGTATCGCGACCATGGCTTACTTCTCGGGCTTGTTTCAAATTGATTTTACGCATTACGGAGATTTTGAATAATTTTCCCCACCATGTTCGCATAAATTGGTGATAAACAGGAAAATACGTTCCAAAGGTCTCGTTTTCTAAAATCATAGCATCGTTTAATTTTCGCACAAAGGTTAATTGACCGTTTGTTGCGTTTATAAAGTCATTTCCGCCAACTGCAATGTCAAGATTGACATCTGAAATAAATGGACATAGTTTTTCCAAAAAATCCGGTTTGTACTCATCATCGGCATCAATAAAACAAATATAATTGTTTTCATCGTAAGTTTGCATAATTTCCCAAGCGCTGTTTCCTTTTTCAAAAACATTGTTTTGCT
>Ga0209737_10002717_pt1 | contig 12350 bp, 8 predicted proteins | sample TergutCu122P3_FD_187284 | JGI IMG/M metagenome (GOLD analysis project Ga0209737, IMG submission 187284) | Cubitermes ugandensis P3 segment gut microbial communities from Kakamega Forest, Kenya - Cu122 P3 (SPAdes) (version 2) | ecosystem: Host-associated > Arthropoda: Insects > Digestive system >... | reverse complement strand
GGCTACTAAATCAGAAAAACTTTGCTGCCCAAAACAGCCTCTACACCAAAAACCATCACACCTCAACCATCAACTTTAAACCTAACCACAAAACCCCACACCACCACTCAACTTATGACACCACCTATTTTTCCATCAACAGATTAGAACGATTAGCAATATCAAGTTAAGTCATGGGCTTCATCAAAAAGTAGAATTGATTTTGGAAATAATGTTCCAGAAAAAACGAGAAGACTATTAAAATTCCGCAAATGAACTGACATGTTAGATACCGAGAAGAAAGTTGTGTTTGAGATATTGATTAAAGGTTAACTATAGGAAGACATAAAAATATTAAAGAGAGTAAAAATGTAAAAATTGTATATATTGTTCGTAGAATATTCAATAAATACAATGTACACGGGAGAATGTTAATGCCAACTAAACGATCTAACTACACTGGTATAGATTTATTTGCTGGCGCAGGTGGTCTTTCTTTGGGCGCAACATTAGCTGGCATTGATGTATCGCTTGCTGTGGAAAAAGACCGTTTCGCTTCAGAAACATATGCGCTAAATCATACTAACACAATAACATTAAATGACGATGTTACAAATATAAAAAAATTTCCCACAGCTATGATGAAGTCTTCAAAACAAAAAATACTATTTGGAGGTCCACCCTGCCAAGGCTTTTCAACATCAAACAGGAGAACTCGTCACAGAAACAATCCTCAGAATTGGTTATATAAAGAATTTATTCGAATGCTTAAATTATGGCAACCTGACTGGGTGGTTTTTGAAAATGTTACGGGCATAGTTGAATTTGAGTCAAGCTCTTTTGTTAATAGACTAATTTCTGATTTTGAGACAGCTGGATATACATGTTCTTATGCAATACTCAATGCCGCCGATTTTGGGATCCCCCAAAGGAGAAAGAGATTTTTTCTTGTTGGTTCAAAAGCAGGAATTGTTGTTCAACTTCAAAACAAGGTAGTTCAACCTATTGTCACAGTGAAAGACGCTTTTGATGATTTACCTTATCTGGTAAATGGTGCAAATAGGGATATTCTACCTTACGCACATCCTGCTCAAAATGATTATGCAAAAAAACTTCGAGGTAAAATGTTGGAATCAACAGGACATTTAGTTTCTAAAAACTCAGATTACGTTGTCGAGCGTTATAATCACATTCAACAAGGTGATAATTGGAAAGCCATTCCAAAAGAACTAATGAAAAATTATTCTGATTTCTCACGTTGTCATACTGGAATATATCAAAGACTTAATGAAGATGAACCGTCAGTAGTCATAGGGAATTATCGCAAAAACATGTTGGTACATCCTTGGGTTAACCGAGGCTTATCAGTGAGGGAAGCAGCACGATTGCAATCATTTCCAGACGACTACGTGTTTAAAGGAAGTTTGGGATTTCAACAACAACAAGTAGGAAATGCTGTGCCTCCATTGTTGGCTGAGTATGTTTTTCGAAAAATTACTGAAAAAGAAGAGGAAGTACTTTGATGACTCAACATTATAAAGAAACTGATGGTCTTAAATATGAAATGGAACAGAGAATGTTGGCAGGAAAAGCAAAGCAATTTCCAACTTTCAAAAGTAATTTAATTAAAGAATTCGCAGATGTAGAGTATATTTTAAATCAAAAATATCATCCCGAAGTAAATCTAGGGGCAGCTACACATGGAGATGGTAAATTAACCGACCACGGTGTTGATCATGTAAAAATGGTCATGGATAAAGCAAATTCACTTCTCGGGAACAAAAAGACCGAATTAATTGGATATGAACTGTACATATTGTTGCTTTCTATTCATTTTCATGATTTAGGTAATATTTATGGTAGAAATGAACACGAAAAAAAAATTGATAGTGTAATAGTTGATCTAGATGAACGTTTGCCGCTTGACACTGTTGAAAAGAAATTTGTCTCTGATATCGCTATGGCTCATGGAGGATATAATGGGCATTTTGGTTCGCCTCCAAATAATTCTTTGGACAAAGATACCTTGCGAAATTTAGCAGTTAATGAACCCTGTAATAGTTTACCCGTACGAACTGTTGTATTGGCCGCCATCTTAAGATTTGCAGATGAACTTGCAGACGATTTTAGTAGAGCAAAAAACATTGACATTCATGAGAGCAACAAAATATATCATGAATACTCATCTGCATTAGAACCTTTGATTTTCCAAGGTGAAACTATTAGTTTCCATTATAGAATACCATTTGATTTAACACAAAAAAAGTTAAAAAAAGGAAATACAACAATTTATTTGTATGATGAAATTCTTTTACGACTTGCGAAATGTATGAGAGAGTTAGAATACTGTCGGAGATACGCAAATGGATTCATAAATATAACTACATTTAACGTAAAAATTGATGTCATGAGAAAAGATATTCCTTTCAAATCACTTGGACAAGAAACATTTAGATTACGTTTATTAGGTTACCCGAGTGAAAGTATTTATAACTTGGACTCATTTTTAGAAACAGATACTACGGAAAATATAAGTGGTAACTCAAAGTTTAAAAACGGAACATCTTTGAAAAAAATGGCAAGGCGTTTGGCAACACATGCTTGAAAATCCATTTGTTGTTATGAGTCCAGAAGAAATGGATGCGCATACAGCAAAACAATTATTTGTAGAGATGTATTCAGATTTTCCACAGATTCAACGCGCGGGAAACATTATAATGTCTGGTGCGCGGGGTTGCGGTAAAAGCATGCTAATTCGTTGTTCTATGCCAGATGTTTTGCTACTTCAGGATGAGCAAACACAAATTACACCTTCGCAATTGAAATATTTAGCTTTCCATATTCCTGTAAAAAAAACAACATTAAGTTTAACAGAACTCAAATTTTTAGAAAACAGACATGCACCTTACATGATAAACGAACATTTTATGACCGTATATGTGTTGATGCATTCGCTTTTATGGCTACTAAAAATTGATTTTGAGTCATCATACAACGAAAGCAAATATAGAGAATTTTTTGATAACACTTATGCCAGATATATGCGTTTGAGTGGGTGTAAAGATGAAATCAACCCAGATTTTACAAACGCCAAAGCTTTTTTTAAATCCCTGTATAATCACACCGAAGAACTACAGAAACAATTTTACGAGTATATCATTAACCTTAACCCAAATTCTGATAAAACTGACCCTAAATATAGCTTACCGTTATTATCGTTTCTTCGATTTATTGTACCAATTTTCAAAAAGTTACTTGATTTACCAGGTTTCCCTAAAAATAAAAATATTTATTTATTTATCGATGATGCAGATAATCTTAGTAAAACACAAACAGAAATTCTTAACACATGGATTTCGTGTCGAACACAACCTACTATAAGTTTGAAAGTATCCACTCAATATGAAATGTACAAAACATACTTAACAACAAATGGTGTACTGATTGAATCACCACATGATTATCAAGCAATAAACATTTCATCACGGTACACAACTAATTATAATAATAACTTCAAAGAGAAAATCATTGAAATCCTGGATAAGCGATTAAAAAGGGTCGGAGTCGTTAGTCCTCCAGAAAAGTTCTTCCCTGTTTACAAGGAACAAGAAGATAGAATTGAAGAAGAACGAAAAAAACTTCGGGTTAAGTATCAAGCTGGGGAAGGTATGGGCTATACAGAATCGGATGATGTTCGAAGGTATGCTGTTCCGAATTATATAAGGGGGCTTGGGGGTAAAAGCAAATCAAGAAACACCTTTAGATACGCTGGATTAGATAATATTATCCACCTGTCATCGGGAATTGTGAGGTATGTCATTGATGCTGCATCCAACATGTTTGATGTCGTTTATGGCAATAACCCTCATGTAGCTCAGATAACTGAAATACCTACTGATGTCCAGAATGCTGTTATGCGCAAATTATCCGATGATTTTTTATATGTAGAGTTAAGAAAACCAGTAACAGATCAACCGTGTGAAGGCGCAATTTGTCCAATTGCATCACCTAAAAATATTATTGGAAAACTGCATAATCTTATTTGCGCCATGGGTAGCACATTTTTCGAAATTCTTGTTTCCGAACGCTCTGAACGCAAAGTGTTTTCTATTGCGCTCACAAATACGCCAGATGAAGAAATAACAAGTGTTCTTAAAATGGGTGTTCGTTTAAATTACCTTTATGAAACGACAATAGGAAATAAAAAAGGCAACGGAAGAACCTGGTTGTATATTCTTAATAGACGATTAGCGCCCTCATTCATATTAGACCCTTCGGGGTTTCAGGGATATCTTTTTATGACAAACGAGGATTTGCATCACGCGTTTGAAAATGGCAAACAATTGAGAAATATCGGTGATGAAAAATCAGATGTGGATATTCAACAGTTGACTTTAGACGATTTTTGGGAGGAATAGTGAAATAATAAATAATGTTATAGACTTGATGAATATCAATCACAGTATTCCCGATAATATTGCTTTTTTTTGTTGTGCAAGCTTTGAGGAACGCTGCAAAAGTATTTCACTTGCGATCAACAAATCCAAAGTTAACTGTGCTTACATTTTTTATGACAGTAATTACACTTCAGATGCAGTCGTTTCCGAAATTTCAGAGTATTTACCAAATTGCGAAATCAAACAGTTGAACATGAAAAACCCTATTGAAGTAGCAGATATTTTTGCTAAGGCAATAGAAAAAATTCAAATTAGTGGAATTGAGAATATAGTTATCGATATCACAACTTTTACACATGAATGGCTTTTAATTCTCTTGAAGATAGTACACTCATATAAAAACGCGTTTAAGCAAATACGATGTATGTATACAGGGGCGCAAGACTATGGTGGTGCATCAGTTTCTTCAGAACAAAAATGGCTTAGTAAGGGCTGTAAAGATGTAAGAAACGTATTGGGATACCCTGGGATATTACGACCATCAGAAAAAAATTGTTTGATAGTTTTAGCAGGTTTTGAATTAGAAAGGGCTACACGTCTTATTGAGCTGGTCGAACCAGACAAAATTGTAATCGGGAATGGGATAGACCCTACAAACGTCTCCCTTACGGATACAATGACCTTCTTCAGGAAAAAATTCGACGATTGGAAAAAAGAGTATAAGCATCGAAACTGTAAAAACTTTGATTTTTCATGTAAGGACATATTTTCCACTGTTAAAGAAATTGAAAAAATTGTTAATACGGATCCCACTGATAATTATATTGTAGTTCCGCTAAATACCAAATTATCAACGATAGCGGCTGCGCTTGTAGCTTTTCAAAATCCAAAAATTCAGCTATGTTACTCAATACCAGAAGAATACAATGTAAAAAATTATTCTATTCCAGGAAACAAGATAACTGTTTTTGATTTGAATACCACATAATTATTTACTTGCCAAAACTTTGCAGGTGCAGACGAGTATTTCAAACTTAAAAACGTAAAAAATGAGATAGGTGTAATAAAATTCAAAGGTCACAAAATTATCAGGTATCACAATCACTCAAGACCACATAAAAACATAAATCATTTACCAATAATCCGAAATTCCCGAACATTTACCTACCCAGGTGTATTGACTGAAAATTGGGGATATTTTACAATTTTATGCTGTTTTTACAATTTTTCAAAACTTTAAACTCAATTATATGGTAGGCAATACCTACCGTACATTGCGATAATTTATTTGACAATTACAGACTAAATGTACAATTAAACTCTTTACTATGTTTTTTCCGTCTACGGTAGATAAGAAACGGGAATACAGGATAATAAAAACATGCCTAAAATTAAAGATACCTAAGATAACAGAATTCGTTAGAAAATAACTGGTCAATGCTATTTGTGGAATTCGCTAATTTCCTCGGAAAGTACCGTGCCTGTGAAAGGATGAAATAACCAGTTTTTTGTTAACTGACTCTGGACATATAACAAATGCGTGTTACTGACAAAAACATTATTATTGCGTTAAAGTTTAACAATTTTTGTTGGTCAGAGGGTTAAAAAAATGAATAATAAATTGTTAAGCGAATTAGTAAAAACTGAGTTTTCTAATGCAAAAATGATGAAATACTTTGATCATACAGAACGCGTTGTAGGTTATATCAAAGAGTTATCGAAAAATTATGTTGTAAAAGATGACTTATTGATCGCTTGTGGTTGGCTACATGACATAGGCAGAGTTGTTGATAACTCATATATAGGTCACATTAATAGCCTTGAAAAAAAGGCAAGACAATTATTATCTGAAGCTAATTTTACGCCAAGTGACACAGCCACCATTATTTCTATCGCAGTAACGCATCATCCAAAAACTGATGAAAAGCTTTTAAAAATTGAAGAACAAATACTTTATGACGCTGATAATCTTGAATTGGTTGGGTCTTTGGGTTTGTTGCGTTGGTTTGGAGGTATGCCTGAAAAGACTTTGGAATTATCCGCTTCAGCGAGAATGTTCATGAATCTATATGATGAGGCAATAAAACTGAAAGGAACATTTTTTTATACAAAAAAGGCAACTTTTTTAGCAGGTTGCAGACCGATTGAAAATTATGAGTTTTGTAAGTCGCTTATAAGAGATATAGATGACATATATATTAACAATGATTTTTGTATATCAAAAAAATCATTGTTTGCCGAGCAAAAAACTAATAAAAACAGAACGATTGTGTTATTATCTGGGCTCAGATGTTCTGGAAAAACATTTTCTCGAGAAATAATTTTAGATTATTTTGATGTTGATTATTATCACACTAATTACGTAAAGACAGGTGATGCAGATGCTAACACGATTGGACCCAAAGAAATCGTTAAACGATATGGAAGAGGCATATCCTATTTTTATTTTTTAGAAAATGATTTAAAGAAATTTTTTGAACAAACAAAGAAAAACATTGTAATCGATAGTGTAAAAAGCAAAAATGATGTTTCTGTGATTAAATCTTTTTTTCCAAAATGCAACATACTCGTTATTTGGTTCCATGCAAATTTCAATAAAAGACTCGAAAGATATATGGACAGAGATATACTAAATAACATTCGAAATAGTGATTTGGTAGAGCATGACAATGAGTTATCTGCATTAGGTATTTGGGATATTATGAAAAACGCTGATTATGTTATTAACACAGACACCACAAAAGAAAAATTAACACACAGACTATCGGAAATATTCGCGGGTTTGATTTAATGGACGATGACAGGTATGGCAAGATTCATTATTTATCCACAACATATAGGAACAAGGCACAATCATACTTTTTAATAAGAAGGCGACTACAGTACATTATTGCCTTTTTTTCAATTATGACCATTATTGTAGAACCAACAATCGTTTGGATGTTTATCATATGTTCTTGGTTAATTCAATTAGTATCTCTGATCATCAAAAACTTTGCAGTAGACATGCATTTAACAAGCAGAGATCTTGTAAAACGACGTTTAATTGAAAACAGTTTAGGTAAAAAACTGGATCAAATAGAGTATGAAGACTTATTAATAGAAAATAAATTTTTGAAAGGCTATTCTGTGTCAGAAGTAGATAGAACATACTATGCTTCAAAAGAGGCAGTAGGGCCAAAAAGACTTGCATATAACTTAGCACAAAGCGTTTTTTATACAAAAACAATATACAAGGAGTACCGCAAAAAAACTTGGAGAACTTTTTTGCTATTGTTTATTGTAATGTTAACTGTAATTATTTTTTCTCTGGCATATTTTACAACCGAGTTACAAATCGTGCTTCTCGTTCCAATTACAACAATTTTAGTGGTTATTATTTTTGAAAATGCTGAACAGACGTATAGACTTGATAAAGATGTTGAAAAATATGTGAAGTATGATCAAAGAATGTATAAGTTGCTTGAACATAATAACTTTGACTTATCCGACATAATGGACGTTTTAACGGATTATTCTTCAGCAACGAAATTATCGCCACCCATACCTTCTGACATTTATAAGGCGATAAAAAATTCATTAGAAGAACAATGGTCAAACCGTTGCAATGATTTATTGAAAAAAAATTCTGAAAACAAGAAAGAAGATGCAAGTTTGCCTCAAATATTTTTTGACCAAGCTGCAGAAGAATTTGTCAATAACAGAAATAAATTGAAAGAAATAATCCACATAATACTTAACGATGTAAACATTAAAGATGTTGTAAGCATCAATATTTCAAAAATTTCAGGTAACAGTAATAATGATGTATTCAATTTTGCATTACAAAGACAATCTGCAGATTCCATAGAATTATTTGTGAAATTTTATCCAAATAACAATGTTTTTCAAAAAGAAAAAATGGCTTTAATGAAATATGCTAAAAAATCAGACCACTTTGCAAAAAGCATAATTTGTGAGGAATTAGAAAGACAGCTGTGTATAGTGTTTTACCATGTTCAAGCAACATCTGTAAACAAATTTGAGTCAGTAAGCAAGATAATTAGCACTACAACCGATGTAACAAAATTAGATTATCAAGGAAAATTAAAAAACATAGCTACTGCGTTTTCCAGCATATATAAAATTTTAAATAACGCTGAAAGTGAGAACAACAATGCTCAAAATAATGTGGATTATTTAAAAGAAATCAAGCCTGCTGAACTAATTTTAGATTTAGATTTTTTTGAATATGAAATGAGCGATAATACAATTTATCTTAAGGCATGCAAATTAGTTGATGTTGATTTTGCAGAGAATTGTTCAGGGCAAAATACTTTCGATTTGGACTTTATTAATTGGTCAACTGAAAAAAACACTGTAGCTTTAACAAAAATAAATGGTTGTACAATAGCAACTATATTACCAAGAATCAACTATGGAAAAACGAAAATAAATTTTTCGCGTTTACCCAATAAAAAATTCTTGCTTTCATTAGAAAACTATTTGAAGATAAAAGGTATCTGCGAAGTTAGTATCAATTTATCCGAAAAATACGAAAACGCCATAAACTCCATCAAATCACTAAATCCACAAATGGTTCTATGCCATAATGATTTTCACGCTGAAAATCTTTTTGTTTCAGAAACAAGTTTTAAAGTACTTGATCTATCCGATGTTGGATATACGTTAAGATATACGGATGTTTGTCGAATGCAAGCATCGTTGTTACAACATTTTTTGAAAACAACAGAAGGAGCAAAAATTGTAGATTCATTTCTTTTAGCCTTAGATGGAAAGCAAACGGACAATAAAGCATCAGAGTTTGTTTTCCAGCTTAAAACTGATTATGACATAAATATAAATGGAAATTATAATGAGTACATTCATACTTTATTGATAGAGTTAATTTTACAATGCTTTTATTCAATATGTTCAACTAGGCGTATTAATGAAAAATGGGGAAAATTATTGCAAGGTGTTGTAGAGATTACAGAGCGATAAAAAATGTTTTGTAAAAAAACAAATGGTGGGTATTTAGCACCTATAGAAAGTTACAAGTGACCGATAAAATATACTCTTGTATGTCCATAAACCTTAACGTGACCTAAAATGTGTGCACTGTAACAAAGGTTTTAACACCGCATTGATGACCTTGTAGCTTGTAGTCAAGTTTACAAAAATATTCATAACTTTTGAAAGATAACAATTATGATAACCTTTTGAAAAATTCAAAATATACAATTTACTATGAACCTGAATTCTCAGCAAAATTGTAGTATACAGTGCTGAAATATATTCACTATAACTTGTCGTATATAGTTAATTAAACGATATTGTGTAATTTTTTGTATGATAATTCCGTTTTTTGCGCAGATAATGCATCATACTATTTCACGCATGACGTATACTATAATTGGCCTATACTGCAAAAAAGGTAGTTGTAAAAAATAATATCAACTCATACTGATGTTTCAAACAAGAAATTAATTACAAATATAATTCAAAATAGACTCATCAATTTATACACTATAAAAACATGCCTTTAGCTGCCTCGCTTTTCGTTAAGATTTAACTTTTTATGTCGTTTTTATTTGACAAGCATGATTGTTTACACACATTTATGCATCTGTACTCGTTAAGAAATCAATAAAGTCTCATGAGCTGAATACATACAATTTAGGTATGAACTACTTTGCTCACAGCCAATACCCATATCCACTACCGAAAAGTCACATGAATATGGGGAAACAAAAAGTGGGAAACAAAATAAAAATATCTACACACTATAATGGGGGCAAATAAGTACACTTAACAAGTGCCACACATAATTTTCCCGTTAATATGAATTGTAAATAAAAATTTAACATAAATTCAACAGATCTAACAATATTTTAACTACAAAATAAACTGTTCCAATAAGTTTCCCATGTTTTCCACACAACACAAACCAATTTAAACCCTATTTACACCATTAACCATAATAAAAGACCTATTCACATTTATCCGAGTTTCCCACAAGTTTCCACGAGTTTCCCCTTGACCAATGACCACTTTTAACGGTTGTCTCTTTCACAACTAAGTTTAAACCACAAACACAACACCCATCAAATTTTTAAAACATAATCACCAACCTCAACCACAACACAACCCCAGTCACACAACCGCCACCACCAACATACTCTCACCCAGAATTTTTCCATGTATAAAGACACTTGTGGGTCAAAGCTGCTTTTTTGCTACAAAAAGAGTGATCGCCACAGAGGGGAAATAAATGAGGAAATAAAAAAGAAATAAAAAAGTAACACTTTACAGTTGTCGTAGATGTTGGAGAATAATGCGCAGAATATAAACGTGAACTAAAGGATCATTTGAGCGGTCGATAGTATCGTTTCTAAACTATGTGTGCGGTGGTGAAATAGTTTTTGGCATAGTAAAATAATTTTGAAAAGCTACACCGCTATGTTGATGATTTTATAATCCATCGACCGTTTTTACGAGCCCCAACACGATCAATTAAACCCTTAGATTTTAAGTCACTAATACTTGACTCCACCTTCTGTTTTGACACGCCAACATCGCCAACAATCTGCCCCAATGTCACCTTCGAATCAACCACTATCAACGCAACAATTTTCTTCCGAGTTTAATTTATACCGAAGTTTATACCGAAGTCACCTTCAGCCTTAACAGAATATTCCTATTCTGCAAAAACAGATGGTTTATTGTTGATAATAATTTTCCTAACGCCAAGAAGACGATACAAATGACGGTAACTTGACATAATCGAATTTAGGAAAATTTTAATACTTTGTAAGCCGTAATTGGTTATTGGTGTTTTAAATGGTTGAAGCTGTTTTCACTGAGGAAGAGAAGAAAAATCTCAAAGCATTAACCGAAGAGGTGCCTAAACTTCGTTCCGAGTTAGAGTCGTTAAAGGAAACATTGGAGATTCTAAGTTGTGAAGGGGTACTAGATCGTTTAGAGCAGAGTAAGAAGGATTTCGCTGAAGGCCGTGTTTATACTTTTGAAGAAGCGTTAAAAGAATTGGATATTGATGAAGACGAACTCTAAAATTATCCTTTCCAAAGCAGTTATTAAACAGTTGGACTGTTTAGATAAACCGGTTAGAGTTAGAATTTTTAGGGAGCTACAGATTTTGGAAAGCAATCCATTATCAGGCAAGTCGTTGACAGGAGATTTTCAGGGTTTTAGGGCTCTACGTGTGGGTAAGTATAGAGTCATCTATCAACTGCTAGAATATGGACTTAAAATTATGTTGATTGAACACCGCAAAAAAGTTTACGACACCTAAACTGTGTAAAAATAATGCACAAATATTTTTGCTAAAAGTTCGTGTAATTCTACTCTATGAGTACATGCTATTTATGCACCGTCCTAACCACACATTTACAGCACAAAAACAAAGTTGTCACATCTCACTTTGTTATTCTTGTGCTACTTTCTTATCTGCACACTTACTTTGTAACAACCCGCAAAACCTGTCAACTTAACAAAATCAACACAGTTGTTGCTGACGCTGATGACCTGATTACACCATTTCTCTGTCAAAAGAAAGGTTATAATGCATTTAAAACAAACTTTGCCCTTATATTATTTCAAATATATCATTATTGTATTAAAAAAGCGGGTATGGTGATTTAACATGTATATTTAGTCCAAACCCTGCCATCGATACCAATTGTTGCCAGAGCTTAACTTATCGACCTGCATTATTACGCTTTTATAGTAATTCTTTTATTAGTAAAAAATATAGTAATAAGTAGTGATGAGAACTATGGCTTCAGTAACTGTAACACGACATTCACAGGTCACCATACCTAAAGAGATACGTGAAATAGTGGGGATAGCTGAGGGTGATATGGTAAAGATGAGTGTAGTGGATGGTAATAAAATAGTGATTGAGAAAGCTGATGAAGAAGTATGGAAAAACTGCACTGACTTTTTACCCGATAACTTTGAAAAAATACTCAC
>Ga0209737_10002716_pt1 | contig 12351 bp, 7 predicted proteins | sample TergutCu122P3_FD_187284 | JGI IMG/M metagenome (GOLD analysis project Ga0209737, IMG submission 187284) | Cubitermes ugandensis P3 segment gut microbial communities from Kakamega Forest, Kenya - Cu122 P3 (SPAdes) (version 2) | ecosystem: Host-associated > Arthropoda: Insects > Digestive system >... | reverse complement strand
TTATCTGGAGCATGGAGCGGGCGAACACGTTTTTCATCTCGATTTCGAGGTTGTCTATGATTTTTTGCAGGGTTTCGAGCGACCCGGCGAGGTCGTTTGCCTGGGTTGTCATAAAGTTGTACTGAGTGCTGACCTCTCTGTACTCCTCTATGGCGTTCACGTTCACGTCGTCGCCGAGCTCCTTCATTTCGGCCTTCACTTTGTTCAATTCCCGGGAGATATTGCCGGGCTTGCCCGCTTCCTCCGTTATGCCGGTGAAATTCACGATTTCTTTGGCCTCGGTCAGCGTGAGGGTGTATTCCTCCCAGAGCTTGTTTATGATGTCGTCGTGCTCTTTTTGCTTTTCGTTTTTTTTGGCTTCGAGTTTCGTGGTTTCCCGGAACAGTATGTCCCTCTCCGCGCTTTTTTCCTTCGCGCCGATTTTTGTATCCTCGCTCTCTTTTTCGAGCTCGTTTCTGGTGTTTTCGTACTCGGCCAATTTGGCCTCGATTTCGGCGGCTTTTTGCACGAGCGCGGCGATCTCTTCCTCCACGCTTGTTATATCATCTCGAAAAACGGCGAGGGTTTGCTTTTTCTCCCGGTTTTGCGCCGATATTCTGTCGTTTTGGTTTTTTAGGGAGATTTTTGTCCTGTTTAGATATTCGAGCCTTTCGTTTTCTATGTTTATCTCATTTGAGATGCTCGACAAAATCAGCTTTTTTTGGTTTATCTTCATTGTGGTTACATCTTTTTCTTCGGCTATCTTTTTTGTCTCGGCTCTGTATCCCTCCCAAATGCGTGTGTGTGCCTCGAGCCGTTTTACCGCCTCTGAAAGCTCTTTTTCGTATTCTTTTTGGTGTCTTTCGGTTGCACGCCTTTCGTTTTCCCTCAGTTCCCATTCGGCCGCATTTATTTGGCTTTCGTATGAATCAAGTGTGGAGAGCCTCAGCTTTATCTCCGAATCCATTTTGTACAGCTCCGAAACCTGCTCGCCCTGCCGCTCTTTCAGCCTCATAATCTGCCCGGCCAGCTCTTCCGATTCCTTCACTATTTCGTCGATTTCGGCCTGGATTGCATTTTGTTTTGTTTCGCATTCCGCGTTTTTATTTTTGAGGCTTTCTATCTCGCTTTTGCCCGAGAGCAGCGAACCTTTTTTGATCGCCGAACCGCCGGTGAACGATCCCCCGGCGTTTATCACCTGGCTGTCGAGGGTGACTATTTTGTATGTATAGTCTAGCTTTGCCGCGATTTTCGCCGCATTTGCCATATTGTCGCAGATTATCGTCCTGCCCAGCAGGTATTTTATGATGTTTTCGTGTTTGGGCTCGCATTTGACCAGATTGTTCCCCATATCGACAAAACCGGGTGCGCGTTTCAGGTAGTCGAGCCTTTCGCGCTCTATGAACCTGCCCTTTATGATCGAGACGGGGTAAAAGGTGGCGCGCCCCAGATTGTTGTTTTTGAGGTATTTTATCGCCTCCTTTGCCGCCTCTTCGTCCTCCGTTATCATATTCTGCAGATTCTGCGAGAGGGCGGTCTCGATTGCGGGGGCGTACTGCGCCTCCACTTCCACGAGCTGCGCCACGGTGCCGTTTATGCCTTTCAGTTCGGCCTTAATCACGCTCTTGACGCTGTCGGGGTATCCCTCCATGTTCTCGTATATATGGGTTAAGGACTGTATATACCGCTCGTTTTTTTCGCACTCTAAGTACAGGGCGTCATAGTCCTTCCTTTTCGCTTTTTCGGCGCCTTGCAGCCCGGACATTTTGGACTCCGCATCTTTTAGCTCGGCTGCCGTCTGCGCCTTTGAGCGTTCGGCGGAGTTTTTTTGGATGTTCAGCTCGTCCAACTCTTTTTTGCCTTTTTCCTTTTGTCCGGTTATCCTTTCGATTTCGGCGGAGAGAATCTCCTTTCTTTCGAGGATGTGCTTCATTTCGGCGTTTTTTTCCGAGATTTTTATTTTCAGCGCGTTTATCTCGGCGTTTGCAGCGGCTATGAGGTTGTTTATCTCTTCGTTTTTTTCGTTTTGCCCCGCGAGCTTCAGCTCGATATGTTCAAAATACGACACGGTGTCCTCTATTTCCAGTTCGGCCGCTTTGTATTGCAGGTTGATTTTGTCCACATTTTCGGTTTTGTCCGCGATCTCTTTTTCGGTGTTCTCGATTTCGGCTTTGTTTTTTTCGAATTCGAGCTCATTGAATGCCATTTCGTCTTCGATTTTTGCGATGCCGTTCTTTTTTATCTCGATCTCCGCTTTTTTGGCGACCACGTTGCTTTGGATTTTTGAATTTTCGTTTTTGCCGTTTTCCCGGGCGGCGTTTATCTCCAGAATTTTGTCGTACAGATTGTCGCCCTTCTCGTTCAGCCTGATTATCTGCGCTTCCGCGCTCTCGAAATTGAATCTCGAGAGCTCGTAGTCGCCCGTTATTTTGTCGGATTCGCCCCGCATTTTCTCGATCGTGTCCACCCAGACATATATTTCGAGCGCTTTTCTCCTGTCGCGCAGCTCGAGGTATTTTTTGGCCTTCTCCGAGGCGAGCCTGAGCGGCTCGAGCCGCACTTCCAGCCCGAAAATTATGTCCTTCACCCTGGTGAGGTTGTCTTTGACTTCATACAGCTTTTTTTCGGCCTCGGATTTTTTGTACCTGTATTTGGAGATGCCCGAGGCCTCCTCGAAGATGCCCCTCCTGTCCTCGCTCTTTTTTGAGATGAGCTCGGCTATCCTCCCCTGCCCTATTATGGAATAGCCTTCCCTGCCCACCCCGGTGTTCAAAAAAAGCTCGTATATGTCCCGGAGCCTCACGCCTTTGTCGTTGAGGAAATAGCCGCTCTCCCCCGACCTCGAGAGCTGCCTCGTCAATTTTATCTCGCTGTAGTCGCAGTCAACGAGCTTGTCGGAATTGTCGATGGTGAGCGACACCCTCGCATAGCTCGAGGGTTTGAGCTCCTTGGTGCCGCCGAAGATCACGTCCTCCATTTTCACGCCCCTCAGGATTTTGGAGGACATCTCCCCGAAAACCCAGCGCACCGCGTCCGATATATTCGATTTCCCGCTGCCGTTCGGGCCCACTATGGCGGTTATCCCCCTCTCGAAATTTATCGAGGTCCTAAAGGGAAACGACTTGAACCCGGTCAGCTCCACTGTTTTCAGATACACTTTTCAATCCCCCGTCACTTCGTGACACCCCCTTTATTCCCGCTACGCGGAAAGGGGGCAAGTTCATATTATGCACGTTTCATATGATTCAACTGATTCAACACTATTGTCTTCGATTATTTTCACGTTTTTTAGCCTTTTTGCGTTTTTGCCCCCGTGCCCCGCGACCTTGGACATAAATTTTTTGTTTGCGCGGACCACAAGGGGGTCATTGCCCATACTTTGTATATCGTCGTATATGAGCTCGCCCTCCACGAGTTCCCCGAAGGCGGGGTGGTAGGGCCCGATGCAATTTCTTGTGTTTATATTCTCCGAGGCGCACAGCCCCATCCGCAGTATTTTGATGTTATTTTTGTCAAAAACCTTTTTGACCTCTTTTGCCCGGAATACCGCTTCATCGAGGGTTATCGGCTCGTATTCGCCGCTTTTGTACATACTGTAAAGCCGAGTGCCTTGCAGCACCACAGTGGGATACACCCTCGCGGAACCCACGCCGAGATCCGCCATCTCTTCGGCGGTCTTGATGTCTATCTCCCGGCTCGACTTTGGCAGCCCGAGCATCATCTGCCCCGTCAGTTGCAGGCCCGCCGATTTGATTGCACCGCAGGCTTTTTTTGTGTCCTTGGCCGTGTGGCCCCTTTTGCAGGCGGCCAGAACCTCGTCTGACATGCTCTGGATCCCGAGTTCCACCGATTTCACGTTGTATCGGAGCAAAATATCGACTATTTCGGGGGAAATGCAGTCGGGCCTCGTCGAAACCCTTATGCCCCCTATCATTTCGCACCGCTCCATATACCCGCCCGCAATTTCGAGCAGCCTTGTCATGTGCTCCCTCTTTAGCCCGGTGAACGAGCCCCCGAAAAAAGCGATCTCCGTGCCGACGGGGTTTATGCCGATGCGGTTTTTTATAATCCCGAGGAATTTTTCGATTGTGCGCCTGACAGCTCCTTCGTCGAACCCCCCGGTCTGCCCCGTTATTTTCTCCTGGTCGCAGAAGACGCACTCGTTTTGGCAGCCGAGGTGGGGCACAAACACAGGTATGCTGTAGTGTTTTTTCATACCTCGGCAAACACATCCGCAAGATCTATCTCGCAGCCTTCCAGTACATATACCGGAACGGCATCGGCATCGCCATAGACAGCGGTGAAATATCTGCCGTTTTCCAATGTATGTACGCTCACGGTTCTGCCGCCGGGATCGACCACCCAGTATTCCCGCACGCCGTATTTCTGGTACAGCCGGAATTTGACAAATACATCGTGCTTTGTGTTTGAGGGCGACAGTATCTCGACTGCCATATCCGGTGCGCCGACGCAGCCCCTGCCGTCGAGTTTCGATCTGTCGCAGACCACGAGCAGGTCGGGCTGGACGACAACATCGTCGAAACTTTCGGCGTTCAGCCTCACGTCAAAAGGCGCATGAAACACCTTGCACCGTTTGCCTTTGAGAAATTGCCACAACTGCCCGAACAATCCCCCGCTTATCTCCTGATGCGCCTGCGACGGGGCCGCCATCGCATATGGCACCCCCTCGATGAGCTCATAGCGGACATCATCGTCCCATTCCAGATAGTCCGCATAGGTATAGCGTATTTTTTCCGCCAGACTCATTTTTACCCCCCCAATTTTTCAATACCCGAATAGCGCCAGGGCTTCTTTTGCGGCGTTTTGCTCGGCCGTTTTTTTCGACGGGCCTTTCCCCTCGCCCAGCACGTTGCTGCCCATCATGGCGCAAACCTCGAAGACTTTCTCGTGGGCGGGGCCGCTCTCCCCCGTCAGCACATACTCGGGGGCCTCCCCGCTGTTTTGCTGGATCATCTGCTGCAACAGGCTCTTGTAGTCCTTTTTTTCGCCTTCCCTTATTATGTCGTCCACCGGCGCCTCGATGAACCCGAGCAAAAACTTTTTGGCGGCCTCCAAGTCCCCATCGATGAAAATCGAGCCCAGCAGCGCCTCAAAGGCATCCGCCAGCGTCGATTTCCTGTGCCTGCCGTTGGATATTATCTCCCCGTTGCCCAAAAACAGCGCCTCCCCGAGGCCTATGGATTCCGCGAAGCCAAACAGCGAATCCTCGCACACCACGGTCGATCTGATGCGGGTGAGCTCCCCTTCTTTGCTGCTGCCCAGTTTTAGGTATATGTGTTCGGACACAATCAGGGACAGCACCGCATCGCCCAAAAACTCCAGCCTCTCGTTGCACTGTGTTTTTATGCCCTTCGATTTCATTTCGTTCGCATAGGATGAATGGGTGAGCGCGGCCACGAGAAGGGAAATGTTTTTGTATTCATACCCTATCTTTTCCGCGAAATCTCTGATATTGTTTTCTTCACTTGTATTTTTCTTTTTTGTGTTTTTATCCATAATTAATAATTACCAATTACTTGTTTCCCTTTGCACGATTATGCGTTACGCAAAGCATCTGGCAGTTTCCAACGTCCGTCGCACCGCCTCTGCTCCAAGCGGTGACGTGGTCGGCATCCATATCCTTTAAATCCCAAATCCTATTCTTGTTTGCTTCGTGTCCGATTGTGCAGTACGGACAATTCGATATTCCTTTTGCTTTTGCCTCGTCGGTCTGTTTTTTGTACACGGACTGTTTCGTCGCTTCGTCAAAAACGCGGATTTCCAAAAGTCTGGTATCTGTGCAGCCGCCCAAAATGAATTCGAAAATTCCGCGCCGGTTCTTCACATAGGCATCGCCATACAGTTCCCGCAGTCTATTTGAAAGTTCGGAGGGGCTATATGGCCGATTGTGGTATTGCTCGTATAACCGCCCCCATTCCAGGCCGCGCATTTCAGCTTCGTCATCGAGAAACACCCCCGAAACCCAGTCGATTACAGCATTGAAATACGTTTTCAATTCGCTTATGCTGGTGTCATACCTGTGTGCGGCCATATATGTGTCTATTCCTTGCCCTTTGGACGCGGCAACCCAAGATAACGCCCTCTCCAAAATTTCTTGGCGTTGGGCAGAGCCTTTGATATAGACACTCCATTTGTCTATTTTAGAATTGCCGGAATTGCTGAATTCGGCTTTTGCCAAAGTCACAAATGATCCTGAATAAACCGCATTGTTGATTTCCTGTTTGTTTAACGGTATTCCCGCAATATTGATTGTTTTAAACCAATCTTTGATTTCGCTTTCCTCGCCTTCACAATGATAGACCAAAAGCTCGCTGTCCATAATTTTTGTGCGCTTGTCATCAGGAAGAGAATCAAAATACTGCTCGTTTCCATTTTCGTCTTTGATTTTAAATTTTTTTGTAATAAAACGGCCAATAGAAGTTATGCGTTGCTGGCCGTCCAAAATTTCAAACTTATTTTCGGACACATCGTTGAAATAAATCAATCCGATGGGATAGCCCTTGAGAAGCGACTCAATTACGGCAACGTCTTTTTTTCCGTCGGCGTAGATATAGTTGCGTTGGAATTCGGGCTGTATCGTCAATTTGCCCGAAAGCCCGAATAGACCCTTGTTTTCAAGCTCGTTGTAAACAAAACCGTCCACAATTTCCGACACTTTATATGTTTTTAACGTTGTTTTCATTGTTCAGCTCCTCTGTATTTGATGAACAGCCTTTTATATATGCGCTCTCCGCTTATTGTTGCTTGCGCTATGCCACCTGACCACAAACCATTTGAAAATCCCTTACCTTCGCTTTCTGTCGCACCGATTATTTCAAACTGTTCCGGGCAATATTTTTCAAGAAAAGAAATCGGTACGCCCATCACGCCGACGTAATCGGAAGGTATCGCATCGGTGTACGGCACTTCTATCGCATCGTAATTATCGTATTTGTCATAAGCCGCTTTTCCTCTAACTTCCTTATGCTTGCTGTATCTCAAATTATCCGCCGCATTCATAAGCGACAGCGGCTGGTGACGTCGCCCGTGGTCAAGGTTTGTGAACCAGCAGCAATTTCTGAATTTTACCAATCCGGTTTCGGGGTTGTAAACTCCGTCAGCGTAGCTTTCTGCAAATGGCGTATAAAAATAGGCATTTCCCGATTCAAAACCCTTTCCGAGCCACATTTTATTATCTTTTATCAGCGGGAAAACTTCTTTGTACGTGATTGCGTTCATGTTGCCGATGACAAGGAACTGCTTGTTCGCCTCCACAATCCACGCCAAAAATTCGCGGAACAGCGAAAAAGGCGGATTGGTTACGATTATGTCGGCTTCATTGCGCAGTTTTGTCACTTCTTCGCTCCTAAAATCGCCATCGCCTTTTAATCGTGTCAAGACATTTTTTTTGTTTTTAAGCAATGACTGTATATTGAGCAAATCATAACTTCCGTCGTCCCTTGTATCGGTAATCTCTTCAATTTCGATTTTATGCGGATTTTTGGTTGTCTTGTTTTCAACAGGCTCATCGTCGAACAGCGATAACTGCGTATTGGCAATCGGCGAGCCCACATAACAGGTCGCAATTAATTTTTTTAGGCCTAGTCCATTGAAGCGCAGAGCAAAATATTTGAAAAAATTGCTCTCATACGGGTCGTCGCACGGGCACAATACCTTCTTGCCCCGAAAAACATCGGGGTCAAATTCCAAGTATGCATCGACCTCTCTAAAAATGTCATCCATTTGCGTGTAAAATTCATCATTTTTCGAACTTTTTGCCTTTGATAAATTTTTGTTTGCCATAATTTTTTCATCTCCCATTTCATTTGTTGACCCTGCTCTGTATTTCGATTTCTTCGGTCAGCTTGGTCTCCACGCAGAATTTGGCCTGGCGTATCGCGTTTTTTATCGCCCTGGCATCCGAGCTGCCGTGGGCCTTTATGACGGGTTTCCTGACGCCCAGAAGGGGCGCGCCGCCGTATTCGGACTGGTCGAAGGATTTTTTGAGTTCCTTCAGCGATTTTTTGACTAACACCGCCGAAACCTTCGTGAACACGTCGCGCAAAAACATGGATTTCAGCTTTTTGTCCATGAACAGCCCGAACCCCTCGGTCAGTTTCAGGATCATATTGCCCGTGAAGCCGTCGGTGACCAAAACGTCGCTGCACTTCATGGTTATGTCCCTGCCCTCGATGTTGCCCACGAAGTTTATGGTCTTCGTTTCGGAGAGCAGTCTGTACGCCTCAATGTGCTCTGCGGTGCCCTTGTTTTTCTCCGCCCCGTTGTTGGCGAGGCCCACCGTGGGGCTCTCTATGCCGAAGATTTTTTTCATGTAGATGGAACCCATAAAGCCGAACTGCTTTAAATACTCGGCCTTTATGTCGAGGTTTGCCCCCGCGTCTATCAGGAGGGTCTTTCTCTCATAGGGCAAAACGACCGCGATCGCCGCCCTCTTTATGTCGTTTATGCGCTTCACCATAAGGCTCGCCCCCGCCAGGAGCGCACCCGAGTTGCCCGCCGACACCATCGCGCATATTTCGCCGTTTTTGTCCTCGGCCAACTTTTGGAAACAGATCCCCATCGACGAGTCCTTGTTTGCCTTGACCACCGAAATGGGGTCGTCCTCCATGGTTATGACCTTGTCGGTGTGGACTATCTCCAGGTTTTTTCTCGACAGGCTGTTTTCCTCGATGACCCGGCTTATTTTATCCTCGTCGCCGGCGAGGACCACCTCGACGTCGAGTTCCGCCACCGCGAGCGCGGCGCCTTTCACCGTTTCGAGCGGGGCGAAGTCCCCTCCCATGACATCCAAAATTATCTTCATCCCGTTTGTACCACCCCTAATGTATTATACTATATTTTTCCGCAAATTTCAAGCTGTTTTTGCGAATTTTTCCAAAATTCCATATATTCGAGCGCATTTTCCGCCGTTTTCTGTTTGACGGACTTTTTCCCGCCTTTAAATTTCCCCGCCGGGGCCTCGATGATCCCGAAATTTATCCCCATCGGCTGGAAAGTCCTCACGCTTTCGTCGCTGATATAGTGCGCGAGCGCGCCGATTGCGGTGGACTTCGGGAAAATCGGCTGATTTTCCCTCCCCATGGCCCGCCCCGCGGCCGCAATCCCCGCCACAAAGCCCGAGGCGGCGGAGCATATATAGCCTTCCGTCCCGGTGAGCTGCCCGGCGAAGTATATGTTTTTGTCCTTTTTCAGGTTGTATGTGCGATCCAGCAGCTTCGGCGAATCGATGAAAGTGTTTTTGTGCATCACCCCATAGCGCAGAAATTCGCAGTTTTTGAGGGCGGGGATCAGCGAAAACACCCGTTTCTGCTCGGCAAAGGTCAGATTCGTCTGGAAGCCCACCATGTTGTACAGGGTGGCCTCGCTGTTGTCCTGCCGCAGTTGGACCACGGCATAGGGCCGCCCCCCCGTCTGCGGGTCCGTGATCCCCACGGGCTTCATGCAGCCAAACAGAAGCGTCCCCTCGCCCCTTTTCGCCGCCGTCTCGACGGGCATGCAGCCCTCGAACACGTTGTACCCCTTCTCAAACTCCCTGAGCGGGGCCGTTTCGGCCGATATGAGCGCGGCATAGAAAACGTCGTACTGCTCCTTTGTCATGGGGCAGTTTATGTAGTCCCCATCGCCCTTGTCGTACCGGGAAGCGTAGAACGCATTTGCAAAGTCGATCGACTTTGCATCCACCACCGGCGCGGCCGCATCGAAAAAATACAGGTAGGGCTCGCCGATGATGTTTTGTATCTCCCGCTGCAAACCTTCGGAGGTGAGCGGACCCGTCGCGATTATGCTGATTTTGGCCCTGTCGATTTTTTCGACCTCGCCGCATATGACCTCTATATTGTCCTTTGATTTTATCTTTTCCGTCACATATGCCGAAAATCCGTCGCGGTCCACCGCCAGCGCACCGCCTGCGGGGATCTGGGTTTTGTATGCGGCCTCGATTATGAGGCTTCCGCCGATTTCGAGCTCCTTTTTGAGCAGCCCCGAGGCGTTTTCGAGGCTTTGCGCCTTGAACGAATTGGAACACACCAGCTCCGCGAAGTTTTCGCTCTTATGGGCGGGGGAAAACCTGTCGGGTTTCATCTCGAAGAGCCTGACCTTCGCGCCGCGCGCCGCCGCCTGCCAGGCGGCCTCGCAACCCGCGAGCCCCGCCCCGATTATGTTTATCGTGTTGTCTATACCTCCGATTCCTCCGATGCCGATTCTTCTTTTTCTTCCTGTTCTTCCCTCTCCCGCTTCTCCTGGTGGCCGCAGCCCTCCTTGTCGTGGCAATAGGCGAAGTCCTTGCCTTTTTTCAGGAGCATGAGCGAGCCACATTTGGGGCATTTGTCCCCCAGTGGAAGATCCCATACCGAAAATTTGCATTCCGGGTATTTTTCGCAGCTGTAGAAATACATCTTGTTCTTGCCGCGTTTCTTTAACAGCTTCCCGCCGCACAGGGGGCAGGCGGCATCCGCCATCTCCACGTTTATGGGCTTAGTGTTCTTGCACTTCGGGTAATTGGAGCAGGCGTAGAAATTCCCGAACCGCCCTTTTCTGATCACCATGAATTCCCCGCACAGCTCGCAGCTCATGTCGGTCTTTTGGATTTCCGCGTTTTCTTCTTTTTTTATCACGTTGCCCTCCCTGTCGAGCCGCATGGTGAATTTGCACTCCGGGTAGCTCGGGCAGGCGGCGAACTTGCCGAACCTGCCGTTTTTGACGATCAGTTTCTTGCCGCAGGTCTCGCACAGGTAGTCTATCTCGGTGTCGGGGACAACTATTTCCTCTTTGCCGATGTTGACCTCCGCCTCTTCGAGGCTCTTTTTGAATTCCGCGTAGAACTCGTCCAGAACGCTGATATAGTCCTTGTTCCCCCCTTCGATCTCGTCGAAGTCCTCCTCCATTTTGGCGGTAAAGCCGTAGTCCACTATATCGCGGAAATTGTTTTTCATCACGCCCGTGGTGATTTCCCCGAGCGGCGTGGGTTTCAGCGTCTTGCCGTCCCTTTCCACGTAGCCCCTCTGCAATATCGTGGTGAGCGTGGGCGTGTATGTGCTCGGCCTGCCGATGCCCTGCTCTTTCAGGGTTTTTATGAGCGTGGCCTCCGTATATCTGAAAGGCGGCTGGGTGAAGTTTTGGGTGTGGACAAGTTTGTTCAGACCGAGTATTTCGCCTTCCGCGAGTTCAGGCAGTTTCTTTTCCCCCTCGTCATAGTCCTCGAAATTGTCCTTGTCGTCCTTTTTCTCGTCCCCGTCTGAACTCTCCTCGTATATGGCCAGATAGCCCGGAAACCTCACCGTATATCCCGAGGCTTTGAATATATACCCGTTCGCCTCTATGTCCGCGCCCACGGTGTCCAATGCCGCAGACTGCATCTGGCTCGCCAAAAACCTTCCCCAGATGAGCCTGTATATCTTGTATTGGTCCAATGTCAGGGACTTTTTTATGGTTTCGGGGTCGTAGTCCTTCAGGTGGGAGGGGCGGATCGCCTCGTGCGCGTCCTGGGCGTTTTTGTCGGTTTTGTACTCTTTCGGGGTCTCCGGGTAAAATTTCTCGCCGTATTTTTCGATTATGTATTCCTTGGCTAGCCCCCTCGCCTCTTCGGATACCCTCTGCGAATCGGTGCGCATGTATGTGATGAGCCCCTGCACCCCGCCTTTCCCGGCCCCCAGGTTTACCCCCTCGTAGAGCTCCTGGGCCGCTTTCATCGTCCTGCTCGACTGGAAGCCGAGCTTTTTGTTGGCCTCCTGCAGCAGCGTCGAGGTGATGAAGGGGGGGGAGGGGTTTTTGTACCTCACGCCCTTTTTGATATTCTTCACCACATATGCGGCACCTTCGAGCTTTTTCAGCACAGCCTCCGTCTCCTCCCCGGTGCCGAGGCTCACCCGGCCTTTTTCGTCGCCGAAGAACCTCGCCTCGAAATTCTTGTTTTGGGAGTTTTTCAAGTCGGCCGTCATGTTCCAGTATTCCTCGGGCACAAAATCGCGTATTTCCGCCTCCCTCTCGACGATGAGCCGCGTCGCCACGGACTGCACGCGCCCCGCCGAAAGCCCGCTCCTGACGTTTTTCCACAAAAACGGGCTGATCTGGTAGCCCACCAGCCGGTCGATGATCCGCCTCGCCTGCTGGGCGTCCACCACATTCATGTCTATCGCCTTCGGGGTTTTTATGCTGTTTTTCACGGCTGTCTTCGTGATTTCGTTGAAGGACACCCGCTTCGCCTTTCCGGGCTCGATCCCGAGCACCGCCGCCACGTGCCAGGCTATCGCCTCGCCCTCCCTGTCGGGGTCCGTGGCCAAAAACACGTTGTCCGCATGTTTCGCCTCCTTCTTCAGTTCGTTGATCAGGTCGCCCCTGCCCCGTATGTTTATG
>Ga0209737_10002715_pt1 | contig 12353 bp, 8 predicted proteins | sample TergutCu122P3_FD_187284 | JGI IMG/M metagenome (GOLD analysis project Ga0209737, IMG submission 187284) | Cubitermes ugandensis P3 segment gut microbial communities from Kakamega Forest, Kenya - Cu122 P3 (SPAdes) (version 2) | ecosystem: Host-associated > Arthropoda: Insects > Digestive system >... | reverse complement strand
TGTGTCCGCCCTGTACGCCTCTTCGGCAATCGTCGCGGAGAAGTCAAACAAGCCTATCTGCCTGTTTCGTTCGAGAGCCGAATTGGGCGGTGCGAGCGTGTTTGTCAGGTAAATGCCCGTCGGCAACTGCGTTTCCGGTGTGTGGCCGAGCGTTTCCTCTATGGCGCGGCGGATGTTCAGGTGCGCCACAACATAGCTCGTCATCATTATCTCGAAACCTATGAGCCGCGAGAGCAGGCCGTTTTCCTCTTGGATATACTGCCCGTAGAATGCCGCGCGCCCGCCGCCGAAGTGTGTTTGTCTAATGTGCCTGATGATCTGGGCGTGGAAAGTCCCCGTGCCGCAGGCGGGGTCGAGTACGGCGACACGCGGCACGGTTATCTCTTTTGTGTCGAATGTCTTTTTTCCCACCTGATATGATTCCGACGGGACGGTGAGCTGCAGGGCATCGTTGTTGGACAAGCCGCCGGGTATGCCGAAATCCTCTATGAGAACCCTGTCCACCGCAGAGACCAGATAGCCGACCACTGGCGCGGGCGTGTAGAACACGCCGAGCGACTTTCTGAGCCCGGAGTCGTAATATGTCAGGAAATCCTCATAAAAATGCACGATTGCGTCGCCGCGCCCTTCGCGGTTCAGCAGGGTAGATATATCGCACACCCGGTACAGGGTGCAGAGTTTGTCTATCACAAGTTCAAGCGTCGGGTGGGTTTTGCCCGTGCTCGTGATATGCGTAAAGAACCTGCTCAGCAGCGGCGATTCCTCCTGCAGCTTCCCTATCGCCCTGTATCTGTCGAAACTTGCGGGGCTCATATCGTTGTACCGAGCGACAAAAAGCCCGTAAACTATGGTCTGCGCGTACATATCGGCAAAACTGCGCGACTGCAGAGACGGACGCAAATCCTCCTTGATTTTGCCGTACAAACCCAAAAGCTCCGTGAACATCGGCAATTTTTGCTGACGTTCGTCTATCTGCGGCTGGCCGCTGCCGTCGTCTTTGAGTATCCCCGTGATCACGCTCCGGATGGTTTTGGCATGGATTGCCATATATTCCGCAAGTTTGTCCGACGAGCGGATCTGCGCGGGGTCGCGCAGCATGAAATCCCCAACGAGGCTGACAAACAGTTCGATATTTTCGGATCTTAGCGCGAATTGGTCCCCCACGCGCTCCATGAGCCTGACACCCGCATACATGCTGTCCTCACCGGCGCGCCAAAATTCCCAGACGAGATTGTCCGTCAGTATCACGTTTCCGTAACGCGCCGCTTCGGTTTTGATGTTATCCAAAGCACGTTTGTCGATGCCGCCGACCTTTTTGACTTCGACTGCCCCAAAAGGCTCGGTTTCCGAGGCATCGCCATCGCCGCGCCACAGTTTTATGTCGATGTTTTCGCCGCGCTGCCCGCCGCGCTCGCCGGACATATCGCGCGCCTTGCAACCGAACTCCGCAAGCAGGGAGATGATGGCCGGGTTATATGACGATTCGATGTTCCCAAGTGCGTAAACGTCGGAAACGGCTTTACGGTATTTTTCAATCTGCGCTTCTCCCACCATTTTTTCTTGCCTCCGACAAATATTATGCTGCCATAAAATATTATAAACAGTATAGCATGGTGCACCCCAAAAGTCAAGCATTTCGCTTGTCAGTCTTTAAATATTCCTGTTCATTGATAAAATATTTACATTTTTTGTGTTGACTTTAATCCTTGACTCGAGTATAATTATACACATGATTAGAGGCGTGTTTGTGGGATTTATAGCGGCGAGGGGGAACCGCTTCTTTTTGGAATATCTCACATATTTCGATTTTGCTTATTGGAAACAAAATGGCAACGAAAAATCAGATAGCCTATAATTTATAGATAATACAAATAATCAAAATACCATGAGCTAAATCATCTAAACAAAATTGTTTGGATTATGGCTTTGACAATCGAGTGGGAGTGAGGAAAAATGACTGGATTAAAATATGACAGTAGCGATTCGTTGAGTATTGAAGCATATGCGAAATTACTGATAGGAAAAACATTTTTGGATATCATCAATGACGCTGATCTGAATAACGATGTTCGTGTATCAATAATTGACAGTTATGGGAACCCGAAACGTAAAGGGGGGCTTGGGAATCTTTTAGAAGAAATATATTTCGGTTATAAAGCAAATAATGATCAAGAGCCGGATTTTAAAGAAGCCGGGGTGGAACTAAAAGTATCTCCCTATGAAAAACTAAATAACGGGAAATACCGTGCCGGCGAAAGGTTGATTATAACAATGATCGGCTATGCAGTGCCGATTGAATTGGATTTTAAATCCTCTCATGTATGGAATAAAATTAGATTGATACTGCTTATTTATTACCTGCGCAACAGGGAAATCGATAACCTTCTATACCCAATCGATTACGCGAAACTTTTTTCCCCTCCAGAAGAAGATCTGGCGATTATCAAAAACGATTACGAAAAAATCGTTTCAAAAATCCAAAAGGGACTGGCGCACCAACTGTCGGAAAGCGATACGATGTACCTTGGAGCCTGTACAAAAGGTGCCACAGCCGAAAAAGGCATTGTGCCGCAATATTACAACCCATACGTCCCGGCGATGACAAGGGCTTTTTGTTTTAAGGTTTCGTACATGAATTACGTGTTTAACCATTATGTGTTAGCGGATGTAGATACCTATAAACCTCCAAAAACAGACGATTTTGAACCTATCATAAAAAGCCCGGAATTTCTTGAAGAAACATCTTTTGAGAGTTACATAGAGAATAAAATCAAATCGTACTCGGGAAAAACCGACGAAAAGCTGTGTGAACTGTTTGGTCGCGCATACAACAACAATAAAGCGCAATGGATCGATTTGGCATATAGGATGTTGGGAATTCGCTCAAATAGGGCCGAAGAGTTTGAAAAGGCAAATATCATCGTAAAATCGATACGGATTGAATCTGACGGGAAAATGGTGGAATCCATGTCACTCCCTCCATTCAGATTTAAGGATTTGGCAAATGAGGAGTGGGAGGATTCGGAACTGTTTACATATTTTGACGAGAAGAGGTTTTTGTTTGTTGTTTATGAACATTCGGGCGATAACTACATTTTGAAGGGAGGCCAAATATGGAATATGCCGGCAGATGATTTGAATGAAATTGCTTACCACGGATGGAAAAATATACAAAACAAAATCAAATCGGGCGTGTCGCTGAAGAAAATCGAAACCAAAAACGGTTATGAAATAAAAAACGATTTGCCGAAGAAAAAAGACAATAAAATAATCCATATAAGACCGCATACGGCAAAAAGAGCGTATATTTTGTCGTCGGGGGAAATCATCGGAAATGCAAAAAAGCACGCTAATGAATTGCCCGATGGACAATGGATGACCACACAAAGTTTTTGGATAAACAACGATTATATATTAAGCCAAATCAAACTATAAAAGAGAGTAAACGATGATGGAAAAAACAATTTGCGAATTGTTCGCGGGGGTCGGCGGGTTTAGGCTCGGGTTGGAAAAATCTTCAAAGGACTGGCGCACCGTCTGGTTTTCGCAATGGGAACCGGGCAGGACAAACCAATGGGCGCACGGCTGTTATGTCGGGCACTGGGGGGATATAGATGAAAATACCGGAATGGACATAGCTAAAGTCGACAAAAAAACAATTCCGGATCACAATTTGCTCGTCGGGGGGTTTCCCTGCCAAGATTACTCTGTGGCAAAGCCACTTTCCGAAAGCGAAGGCATTTCAGGGAAAAAAGGTGTTTTATGGTGGCAAATCGCCGAAACGATGAGAGAAAAAAAAACGCCGTTCGTGCTGCTGGAAAATGTCGACCGTCTGCTGAAATCCCCGGCATCCCAAAGGGGAAGGGATTTCGGGATAATGCTGGCCTGTTTCGCCGAGCTCGGCTACAATGTGGAATGGCGCGTCGTCAACGCCGCCGAATACGGGGCGACCCAACGCAGGAGGCGGGTATTTATATTTGCAGCCCATTCGACGACAAACTATAGCGCAGGACGCGCCAATTTTACAGCCATCGAGATTATGGAGCGGCATGGTTTTTTCGCTAGGGCATTTCCCATTTCCCAATATGCGCCGCCGCAGTACAGTTCGGTCAAATATACGGATATCCCGCTGATTTCCGAAAGTTTCACGTATAATTTCAAAAATGCGGGCTATATGAAAAACGGAAGACTTGCCACAACGGATGTCACCCCGGTATTTGAAGAGGCAACGGCGCTAAAAAGCATTTTGCAAAGGAATGTGCCGGACAAATATTACATAAGAGGAAACCTTGAAAAATGGGAATATCTCAAGGGCGCAAAAAGGGTGGAGCGAGAACATAAAAATGGCCATAAATATATGTTCAGCGAAGGGGCAATAGCTTTCCCGGAAGACTTGGATATGCCCGCCCGCACGATATTGACATCGGAAGCAAGTCTCAACAGGAGCACACACGTCATCGAAGACCCCGAGACGGGAAAACTGCGTTTGCTCACTCCGGTGGAAACGGAACGCATACAGGGGTTTGACGATGAATGGACAAATTCGGGTATGCCTGAAAAATTCCGCTATTTTTGCATGGGGAATGCGCTTGTCGTTCCGATGATTTCCAGAATGGGAAAAGTTTTGAATGAAATTTTCGAAGTTGAATAATGCGAGGATTTTTTTAAATGAATAAGAAAAAAAGGTATATGACACCCCAATAACCCAAAAAGTCAATGGCGAATCCGATATGGTGTCAGAATTCAAAAAATATGCGGAGGAAGTGTATGGAAACGATTTGCTTGATCTGTACGACGCACCCGATGAAATGCGTTTGTCCGACAGGATTTTGAAAATGATCAGGCCGTATATGGAGTCAATGGATATAATCGTGCTTGTCGATTGCGCCACGATCGCATGGAACGAGTGCATTCTGGAGGATTTCGCTTTCGAAGGTTCATATTCTTTGAACAACCGTGTTGTAAATTATGGCAAATACAGGGATTTGATAGACAAGTTGAAAAGCCGCAAGCGCAGGATGTTTCAATCCAACCGCAAACACATAAAGGAAGTCAAAGTTCATAGAAACGGCGATGATATTACCGTAAACGTGGTTTCCGATTTCGATATTGCCGATATGCTTTCGGAAATAGCGGAATTGGCAGAGCCGGAAAACAGCCCCCCGTAAATCGCAACTGTGCTTATTGGGGATATATACGAAATTTTGAGTACAAATAAACCACACGACGCCAAAGCGTATGAAGCGCGTTTGAAGGCTTTGAAATAGGGGAAAGGAAAATATGCCATGCCGGAGCATCAATCAATCGAATGGAAAGAAAGCTGGAACGACGAGTACCTAAAGTGGATTTGCGGCTATGCAAACGCTCAGGGCGGTACCCTTTACATCGGCAAAAATGACAGCGGGGTTGTCGTTGGCATAAACAACTCCAAAAAATGGCTAAAGGATATACCTGACAAAATCACAAGCACCATGGGGATTATCGCGGATGTGAACCTGCTTTATGACGGAAAAAACGAATACATAGAGATTGTCGTCGAAAAATACCCGTCGCTCATCAGTTGCCGCGGAAAATACTATTACCGTTCGGGGAGCACCATGCGGACAATCGACGGCGTGGAATTGGAAAGGACATTGTCAAAAAGCATGGGCCGGACTTGGGACGCTGTACCTATTCCAAAAGCGACAACCGATGATTTGAGACAGGACGCAATTGAATATTTCAAAGAAAAGGCGGTTGCAAAAGGCAGGCTCACTCCCGAAGATGTGGAGGTCGACAACCGGGTGTTGCTCGAAAACCTGAATCTGTACGACGATGATGGCAATCTTGTTCGGGCCGCGCTTATGGCATTCCACAAAAACCCGGAAAAATGGGTTTCCGGATCCCACGTCAAGATAGGCTATTTTGCGACGGATTCGGACATAAGGTATATGGATGAAATATATGGTTCCCTGATCGAGCAGGTTGACAAAACGATGGACTTGGTTTATACGAAGTATATGAAGGCCCTGATCGATTATGAGGGGATACACAGAATCGAGCGGTTCATGTTCCCGCCGGACGCATTCAAGGAAATTTTGTTGAATGCCATCGTTCACAAAGATTACAGGGGATGCAATCCGATCCAGATAAGCGTATATGAGGACAAGATATACGTTTACAATGATGGGATTATGCCCGCAGATCTCAATACAACGGAAAAACTCTTTGTGAAACACTCGTCGAAACCGTTCAATCCCAAGTTGGCGCAGGTGTTTTTCAAAAGCGGTATGATCGAGGCTTGGGGCAGGGGTTTTGACAAAATCAGGGAGGCGTGTTCAAGATATGACGACACTCCTTTGCCGGAATACAACATTTCCGAAACAGGTGTCATGGTGCTGTGCAAACCCTGCGAAAGGTACATGAAATTGCTTCACGGCGGCGAACCGGCCGCTAACAATGGCCGAAGATGGCCGAAGATGGCCGAAGGTTTGGCCGAATCCGAAATAGAGAAGATGCGCGCCATTTTAGAATATTTGCAGGAATCCGAGAGCATCGACAACGCAAAAGGACGCGAATTAACCGGCAAGTCTGCAACGACTGTAAAGAGATATCTGAAAAGGCTTTGTGAAGCCAATATTTTGGAGCCATATGGTGTAACCAGCGATAAGCTATATAAAACATTGCAGAAAGGAAAAAAATGACCGTCAAAACGTTTTCTCATGATTTTCGCCGGGGTTTGGGGAGTGCGGTCATAGAACTCCAAAAAAACCCCGACCGGGCGCATTACAGGGGCATCGTGCTCCGGTGCTGCAAAAAAAACATCGCCTATGATTGGCAATGCGAGGGCACAAAGGGACATTACCTCTACTCCGCCATCTGCGCCCTCGGGGCAAAGGAAAAGGACGAATTTGAGGGGGAGATCATAGCTGCCTTTTCAAAAAGGCTCGAGTATGGCCTGTTTTGTCAGCTCGCCGATATTTTGTGCCTGTATGCCGGCGGCGGCAGCGAAAAATCGAGGGAAGCGCTATGCGGCAAGTATCAAAATTTGCTCGATCAGGTGTCGAGGCAAAGGATTTTTCCCTTCAAATACAGCGAGCAAACACAACTGGAATATTTGACGGAATACATAAACGGCAAAAAAGAGAAAGAGGAAACTCTGCCCCAGGGGCCAAAACCCGAACCGCCCGAAATCACGCTAGAAATCTATGCCGCCAAAGCCCGTGAATATGCAGACGACGAATACGCTTTCGTGCGTATGCGAAAATTTTCCATGTACCTTTCAAAACAGGCAAAACAGGACGAGTTTGCTATGTTGGCATCCATGGTCGAATGTGAGCAGTCCGACGAAATCAGGGCCAATCTGCTGAATGTTTTTAGGGATGTGGACTTTCCCCGCGAAATCGCCCCGCTATTCGATTATGCCAAAAGTGGCTCTGGGCGGCTGCGGGAGATCGCGGTTTTGGCGCTGGGGCGTTTTGCGGATGGCCGGGTGCATGACCTGGCCCTGGAATTCATCGCCTCGGGCAGGCTCGACGATGGGCTGGAGCTTCTTTTAAAAAACTGGCGGAAAGAGGACGAGCCGCTCGTCCGAAAATATATTATGGCCTCAAAAGAAGTCTCCCATTCGATGCAGCAAAGTGTAAACGACATCTATTCCCGCCACCGCTCAAAATCCTGCGGAGACATTTTGGCCCACATCTACAAAAACGGCGAATGCACGCTGTGCAGGTCAAAAACCGTGCGGGCCATGCACAAAAACCGAGTTTTGAGCGAGGACATCCTCGATGAGTGCCTTTGTGATTCATATGAAGAAACCCGAAAATTCGCCAAACAAAAAATGCGAAACAAAAAATTAAAGGAGGAAAAAACAAATGAAAACCGGTGAAAACGAAAATCTGTCGGACAGGCAATTTCTGACGGGCAGCGAGCGCGGGCTCCGCATTTTCGAGGAGTTCAACAAAACCAAGGAAAAGTTGGAAAAAGAGAACATCGAGAACACGATCGTCATGTTCGGGTCGGCGAGGATAAAGCCCGACGACGCGAACGCGAAAAACAGGCTCTATTACGACGCCGCCCGGACCCTGGCCCGCAAACTGGCGCTGTGGTCGAAGGAAACCTTCGCAAACAAACCGCCCCGGGACAAATACTATATCTGCACCGGGGGAGGCGGCGGCATCATGGAGGCGGTCAACAGGGGCGCGGCCGACGCCGGTGAGCGAAATATCGGCCTGAACATACTGCTCCCCTTCGAGCAGAAAGCCAACCCCTACATCCCCGAGGAGCTGGTTTTCGAATTCCACTATTTTTTCATAAGGAAATTCTATTTCGCGTTTTTGGCGAAGGCCTTCGTCATATTCCCCGGGGGGTTTGGCACCTTCGACGAGCTTTTCGAGATTTTGACCCTGTCGCAGACGCACAAAATGCAAAAAATCATCCCCTTTGTGCTTTTCGGCAGGGACTTCTACAGCAAGGTGCTGAACCTGGATATGCTGCTCGAACACGGGCTCATCTCGGAAAGCGACAGGAATCTCTTCATCCTCACCGACGATGTGGAGGAGGCGTTCGCGCATATAACGGCAAACATACAGAGCGATCTGCATTTTGTGGATTAGGGGGCGGGTTTTGGATGAAAATCACATTCCTGGGGGCTGCCAACGAGGTGACGGGCAGTTGCACGCTGATCGAGGCCGGCGGCAAAAACATCTTCATCGACTACGGCATGGAACAGGGGCGGGATATGTTTGAAAGGCAGGAGCCGCCCATGGGCCCAGCCAATATAGACTGCGTGCTTCTGACGCACGCCCATATAGACCACTCGGGGAACCTCCCGCTGCTCTACAAAAACGGCTTCCGCGGGACGGTTTATGCCACGGAACCCACCGTCAGCCTATGCGAGATCATGCTCATGGACAGCGCCTACATCCAAATGTCGGCGGTGGAGCGCAAAAACCGCAAGGCCAGGCGTTCCGGAGGCGACCTGTTCGCCCCGCTGTACGACATCGGCGACGTCGCGGGCGTGCTTTCGAACTTTTGCCCGTGCCGCTACAACGAGATGATACAGGTGTTTGACAATGTGCAGATCCGTTTTGCCGATGCGGGGCACCTTCTGGGCGCCTCCAGCATCGAGCTCTGGGTGAGCGAGGGCGGCGAGACGAAAAAGCTCGTGTTCAGCGGCGACCTCGGCAACACCGACAGGCCGATGCTGAATTCGCCGCAGGCCATAGAAGAGGCGGACTATGTGGTGGTCGAATCGACCTACGGCAACCGGGAGCACAAAACGGAACAAAACAATTATCTGCCCGAGCTCGCCGAACACATACAAAAAACGCTCTGCCGGGGCGGCAACGTGGTCATACCGTCGTTTGCCGTGGGGAGGACGCAGGAACTTCTGTATTTCATCGGGCAGATCAAAGACGAGGGTATGGTGAAAGGCTGCGGCGATTTCAAGGTCTATCTCGACAGCCCCCTGGCGAGGGAGGCCACGGAGATCTTTTTGCGCTGCGGCGTGAACAATTTCGACGCGGAGACGGAGGCGCTCATCTGCGGGGGGGTAAACCCGCTGTATTTCGAGGGGCTCACGGTCTCGGTCACCCCGGAGGACTCGACGGCGATCAATACCGACCCCGAGCCGAAGGTGATCATTTCCGCGAGCGGCATGTGCGAGGCGGGGCGCATACGCCACCACCTGAAACACAACCTGTGGCGCGAGGAAAGCCTCGTTCTGTTCGCCGGATACCAGACGGAAGGCACCCTCGGGCGCACACTCTTGGACAAAGCCAAGCCGGCCGTCAAAATCTTCGAGGAGGAGATCGCGGTAAAGGCGGAAATAGCCAAACTTGGCAACACGAGCGGCCACGCGGACAGGCGTGGGATCACCAACTGGCTGGCCGCTTTCAGGAAAAAACCCAGACGCATCTTTGTCAACCACGGCACCGAGGAATCCTGCGGCGCATTCACCGAATACCTGAAAAGCGAGCACGGGTACGACGCCGCGGCGCCGTACAGCGGGACATCATATGACCTATCGACCGGCGAGGTCGTGGTGCAGACGGCGGGCATCAAATCGAAGAAGACGCAAAAGGCCAAGGATCCGCGCCAGGCCGAGGCGTTTTTGCGCCTGATGGGCGCAATCGGCCGCCTCTCCGACATCGCCAAGGGCAGCGAGGGCATGCCGCAAAAAGAGCTTGCGAAGTTCGCGGAGGAGATAAACCGGCTGAGCGATGCTTACCAGAAATGAATAATGGGGGATATATGTATGAAAAAAACAATTGGCGTTATCTTGGTTATTATTTGCTTTGTTTTCACGGCTTTTGCAGCCTGTTCGCCGAACAAAGAAAACGAAAATGACGGCAATCAGAATGGAGCTTCGCCTGAGTCATCGGAAAATACCGGTGAAAACGGGGAAATTGCCGCCGCTGCAATAGAAAGGCCGCATATCCCCGAGGGCACGGATTACGGCGGCTATGAGTTCAAAATACTCGCAAAACATTTTACATCGGTTTCGGCGCCGGCAACCCTGATTGAAAATGAAGTGTTCGCCGGGGAGGAAACGGGCGAACCACTAAACGACGCGGTGTATAAGCGCAACAGAACCGTCGAAGCTCTGCTCAATATAAAAATTTCCGAAATTTCCGGCGCCGACTTCGATGTCGTCAAATATGCGAAGAATTCCGTGCAGTCCGGGGACAATTCCTTCGACGCCATGTGTATTCAGGACTACGACAATGTATCCCTCCTGCAATCGAATTGCCTTGTCAATTTTTACGGCGTGCCCAATATCGATCTGGTCAAATCATGGTGGGACCAGAGGGCGGTGAAGGAAATAGGCTACAAAGGCAGCAAATTGTATTTTGTATGCGGGGATATAAACTGGTATGACGATTATAGCCTTATGGTTCTGTTTTTCAACAAGCGTCTGTTTCAGGAAAACGGAATGGATTACCCGTATGACAAAGTCCTGCAGGGCAAATGGACCCTCGACGAATTTTCAAGGGCGATAAAAGATTTCACGAGGGATATAAACGGCGACGGTGTTTTGAATCAGGAAGACCAATGGGGAATGCTTGAAAATACCGATTCCGTGTATCACTTTATCATCGGCGGCGGCGAGGCGATATCATCGCTCAACAAAGAAGGTGTACCGGAGATAAATGCGCTCACGGAGAGACACCTCGCGGTCGTCGAGGGGTTCGGGAATTTGTTTTCGGACAAAAGCAGCGTTTTGCAGGCGGGGAACGGCCAGATGAAAGGCGTGAGCAACGAATGGGGCGATGGAATATTCAGGGTGTTCCGCGAGGGCAGGGGGCTGATGCTGGCGGAAGTGGTCGGTTCCATCCCGACATTCAGGGACATGGAAGACGACTTCGGCTTACTTCCCCAACCCAAATTCAACGAGGCGCAGGAAGATTATGCCACGTTCACAAGCGGGGGCTGGGCCTCTTCATACAGCATACCCGTCTCGAATCAGGAACTCGCCCGCACGGGAATGGTACTCGAGGCGATGGCGGGGTATTCCGTGGACACGATAAGGCCGGCCCTTTTCGACGTGTCGCTCAAATCCAAGTTTGCCAGGGACGAGGAATCCGAAAAAATGCTCGACATAGTATTCGCCTCGAAAAAGTATGACTGGGGCGAACGGTTCAAAATCGGCGATTTGTACGGCGCCTACCAGGGCGTGGCGAGAACCGGTTTTGGGAAATTCGTGTCGTCCATGGAAAAAGGGGTTCCGAGAGCCCAAACCGCACTCGAAAAATTGATCGCGCTGTACGAAGAATTGGATTGACAGAATTAGAAGCTGTCTTCAACTAAAAAAAACGAGCTGTGGAAAAGGAAAACCATGGAAAAGGAACAAAACGTAGAGGTATATAAGCCTCCCTATTAGTAGAGGGAGGTGGCGCGCGGAGAACCCTGATGGCTCTGTAACACCACGCCGGACCCGCGTGACGGAGGGAGTCGCCCCAGATCACTCCCGTTTCTGTGGCACTTTTCGCCGCTTTGCCTGTTTCGTGAAATAATTATGCTCTTGCGGTCGTTTTTTTGTTTGCTACGACTCAATTCTTTCGTAATTCTTTCGTGGCATATGGGTTCTATTCCGACTCCCTCCGTCACGCGGGTCGAATGTGGGGTTATAGGGTCATACAAGGTTCTCCGCGTGCCACCTCCCTCTACTAAGATGGAGGCTTTAGGACGCTTTTTCCCACGCTTTGCTCTTGTACCCCTCGTTTTTTTCATTTGCACAGTTCTATTATTTTTAAATTGGTTGAAGACACGTTCTTAAGCGTAAAAGGGGACAATGGTATGTTTGAAAACAAAATGGCAGATTGTTTGCAGCAATTTCAAAATGCAAAAAACGATGACGATATTATGGATGT
>Ga0209737_10002714_pt1 | contig 12354 bp, 11 predicted proteins | sample TergutCu122P3_FD_187284 | JGI IMG/M metagenome (GOLD analysis project Ga0209737, IMG submission 187284) | Cubitermes ugandensis P3 segment gut microbial communities from Kakamega Forest, Kenya - Cu122 P3 (SPAdes) (version 2) | ecosystem: Host-associated > Arthropoda: Insects > Digestive system... | reverse complement strand
AAACGCGCTTTCGCTCCGTGAGAAACGTTGCGTTACGTAAGGCGGTAAAACACACCGCCTAAGTAACGACGTTTCTCAAGGGTTTGACTATAGAATCGCACTTTCGACCTCACGAATTTACGTTTTTATTTGAGTAAGCTTCTACTTGGATGAGGAACCCAAAAAAGTTGAGAGAGTCTACCTAGGTAGGCTCTCTCTTTATGGCAGAAAGTAATAGTCTTTGACGGCTCATAAACTTTGTACTTCTTAAATTACTTACCACATACCTTACATCGTGAGGACGAAAGTGCGATTCAAGAGTAAAACCCTTGAAAGACGTCGTTACTTAGGCGGTGTACTTTACCGCCTTACGTAACGCAACGTCTTTCACGGAGCGAAAGCGGGTTTTACGGTGAATCGACAGCTTTCGTCCACGCGGCCACAACGTACATATTACAAACTTGGGAAGCTGATGATTACATCCTCACCCCATTTAATAATATCATAAGCCGCTTTCATATTCATTATAATAGTAGACCCTTCAACTTCCATATACATCGTCATTATCATGGAAAGGCTTAATGGACGCTCATTGGCATCCACTACCATAACCATGATAATATCATCTATTTCGATTTCAAAATCAATACCAAGACCATCAAGCTCATTATTCATACTTTCTATTACAAAATCGCTTAATTCTTTGCCATCGAGGACGAAGATATACTCCGTATTATCACCAATTTGATTAATTTCGACCGATTTTATTGCTTTGTCTTCAAAATCCGGCAGGTTGAGTGAGCCGTCAAATTGACCCATTATATCATCAAATTCGAGTGGGACAACCATATCATCAACAATAAGGTAACCCTCAGTGCCGTCGAAATACATCTCCATCATTCCGGCGTCCATACTGCTCATATCCATAACCATGGCAAGTTTTACAAGGTCACCGTCAATAAACACTTTAATATTTCCGCTCATTACACCGGAGGGGATAAACATATCATCAAGAGTCATATCCATTTCCATAACGAAATCAAGTTCGTATGAAAAATTTTCTTGCGCAGATTCCTGATTGGATATACTGAGCTTCTGTGCCATAGCCTGATACACGTTTAAAGCGGCATATGTATCAGCTGTTGTTGTGGAAACCAGAGTATCTGAATCAGCGCTGCCGGCATCATCAGTAACTTCATCAGCTTTAGGGACCTGGTTTAAATCATCTGTTTCGCCGGATAGTTCGATAGGTGGTAATGCTGCGGGTTCAACCGGTTCTGGTTCAGCTTTTCCACAAGCTGTAGAAACAATTAACAAACATGTTATTAATAAAGCGATAAGTCTTATTTTCATTTCATTCATCCTTTCATTGATTGTAATTCAAGCAACATTATTTCCTTTAATAATAACATAATCATTAGATGTGTCAAGAAAATATATTCCCGATTATCCATATATTCCTAACTTTAGTCCATATGCAAAATAAAAAGAGTGTGTCATAATTATGTTAAACTTGCTTATTATAAAGGAATTTGAAGAAAAGGGAGGTAGTATTTAGATGAAAATTAAGGTTTACATAACATTGTTTTCAATAATGATGATAAAATTGGTGATATTGACAGCTTGTAGCAGCAATCCATTTACTGGTGGTTTACAGACGGAAGAAACACCCAGCCATACACAATCTAGCATACAGGAACAAGCAAATACAACAAATGAAACATCAACCAACGGCTCAGTACAAGGGGACAGCACATCTGTTAGTTTGCCAACAGACACAGATACGTGGGAGTTGCTTGCGGTTATGCCTGAAACGCCGATATCGCATTTTGATTACCTGCTTCTCACGGCGGACGATGACAGGCGGATAGATGGCAAGCTTGTTGAGGGGATGGTAATAACAGCATACAATGGCAACGAAACGAGAATCCGTATCCCCGCAGAAATAGACGGTAAACTCGTAACCCAAGTAGGCATCAGCGGTGGCGAGGTTTCCACGACAGTTACCCACGTTTTCATTCCCCGAAGCGTGACAGGCATACTCACCACTGTGTTCCCAAGCCCAAACTTCATGGGTTTTGAAATTGAAAGTGGCAACCCCTTATATTCATCATTGGATGGCGTAGTTTTCGCAGAAAGGGACGGGGAAAAATATGTTGCCTTTTATCCAATGGGGCGCCCGTCAGGTGATTATGTAATTCCTGACGGTGTGACAATGTTCACTGAACGTCCGGGTGCGCGTGTAGGCTTCCGTGGTCGGCACAACCTTACCGGCGTGACCATACCCGACAGCGTGACCCAAATCAATGTCAGCTCATTTGAGGATTGTATCAACTTGCAGAGTGTAACAATCGGTAACGGGGTGAAAACGATTTACGGTAGTGCGTTTTATGGGTGCAAAAATCTGATAAACGTTACGATTGGTAGCGGTGTGACACTTATTCGCTTAGGTGCGTTCATGGGTTGCGACAACCTTAAAACCGTAACCATTCACGCAAGGCAAAACGATGTTGAAATCCAAGACGGGGCTTTCCCCGATGGGGTTGAGATAGTTTGGGTAAATGGATAAAAAGGAGAGGGTAAAATGAGAGAAATGAAATGCAAACCTTTTGCGCTTGGGTTAATGGTGGTGGTAGTGGTGATAATGGTTGCTTGTGGTGGTAATTCGTTTGTGGGTGATTTGCAAGGTGACACCACACCACCATCGTCAGCAACATCTGATGGAACAAATAATGTGAGTACAGGCACAGGCAAACAAAACACATTGCCACCGAAACCGAGTGCCGGTGAGTTTTGGTATGCTCGTATGAGTGGCGAGCATAGCGTGATAGGGTTTAGCTTAGTGTTTGTAGGTGATACGACAATCAAAACGCCGAATATTACTAATGTTAGATTATATATAAACGGGAACGAACAAAAAATTGATTTTTCATCAAGACCCCCGATATTTTATGAAGGTGATAATATCACACGTTATTTCTTTGATTTTGACCTTGAATATATTGACAGTGCTACATATTGGGTCGAATTAGATATAGACGGAGTTAGATTTACAAGTTTAAGCATGGAGTTAGGTGGTACTTCTGCACCCTTAACCCCTGACATATCTCCCGCATTTGCATTCGCAACCGCGGGTGACGGAATTGTTTTCCGCATAACCACACCCAATTTGCAAGATATACTTTCAAGTGATGTGGGTGGTAGCTGGAGCATATTTTTTGAGCTTGACGGTGAGCAATGGTTTGCAAATGTTTCCAATATCGATGGTATTATTCTCTGTCGCGTGGGTCCCAGCAATACCGGTCGTGAAGATTGGGAAGTACGTTCGGCGATGTTTACCGAACAAGACGATATGTATATTGTTTTTTCCGCGCATGGGGATATATCTGATATTACAATGATTACATATCCTGTTGTAAGTGGCGGTAGTCAAGATATTACTTTCAATAAGTCAGAAATGCACATGCCGTTATCGCAGATTATTAAACCCGCTGACCCGAACGAACACGGAAACACAAGCGGTAATATAAATAACGGCTCGTTTGCAGTTCTTAAAGGGAACACAGTTTATTATGCAAATGATAATGGCGGTATTTCAAAAGCTAATACCGACGGAACAAGCAGTATGCAACTGACAAGCAACGCAGGCGCACCTTTCCAAGTAGTCGGTGACTGGATTTATATCAGCGGAAATGCTCCCAGCGGTAATTATGGTCATCTTCGTAATGGTATCCATAGAATCCGTACCGATGGAACGAATTTAATGACAGTATATGATATTCAAGATGATAGTGGTGGACTACATCAATTCATAGTTGTTGGTGATTGGATTTATTTCAACGAAATCCAACCTGATGGAAACTGGGCGTTATATAAAATCCGTACAGTCGGCATTGATAAAATATTGATTGATGCAAACTGTACCTTAGAAAAAGTTGAAGGCGATTGGGTTTATTATAAAGCTATGTATGATGGACTACATAAAATCCGCACTGATGGCTCGGAAAGAACACGGTTATCCGCATTACCTTCTAGTGCTTTAACCACTAAACAAATACACGGCGACTGGATTTATTATATTGTAGTAGACAATAATTTTGTTTATTCAGGTCTTGCAAGAGTCCGTATTGATGGAACAGAAGATATGCTTATTACCACAGACAGGGTTTTTGATTTTATTGTGGATGACGATTGGATTTACTATTCTAATGTTTTTGATAACCGCGCTTTATACAGAATCCGCACCGATGGTACAGGAAACATGAAACTGGATGATACGATAATATATGGTAGGTTAAATATTATCGGGGATTGGATTTATGTTCAAAAAACAGTTATGGGTATGGCTAATGTAGAACCACCAATTTTACACAAAATCCGCATCGACGGCACGAATTTGCAAGTTGTGGATTAAAAGCAGAAATACGAAGACTTTACAACAAAATTTCCAAGGGTGATATGACCGGAGCCCATAATAACAGGGTCTCGTCATTCCGCAAATCTTTTATGCGGAATCTCATGAGATTGCGGGTCAAGCCCGCAATGACGTAAATACAAGCCCGCAATGACGAAAACCGCTAGTGATTAACCCCGAAAAGAGGAGAAGCCAATGAAAAGAACAAAGACAAAGTTTATGGCAATTATCATGACGTTTTCACTTTTAGTTGTATCAGCTTGTTCAAGTGTCGGTGATTTATTAAACGTAAGTGAGGATAAACCGACACAGTCGGGAACAACCGACCAAGCCCAAGCTATAGGTGTTGCCGATACTGCACCCCAAAGCGGTTTTGGTATCTGGGAGTACCATAATTACCGTTATGAGGGTAATTTTCAAAACGGTAAACCCAACGGCTCAGGAACATTGTATATAGGACATGCCGAATCAACTGGTTTATTGGCATCTGTTATCGACGGATATTGGGTTGACGGTATTGCCGACGGCGAAATTTCGTTGCACATGCTATATATAAATCCTAATATAGATGTCAACACATACGATTTTGCGGTCGTTAATGGAAGTGTGCCGACAGAAATAACTGTAACCTCTAATAATGGTAATGGGAGTATAACTATCATTAAACCCGATATATTATATGGTGTTCCCCCATGGGCTGATGTAAAGACTAACCCAAATGTTGCCCCGCCGGGTGGTGCAACAGCCGACCCCTTTGTGCCATCGGACATAGTATCACTGTCCATAACACAGGGCGAGGGACGCAGGGTTGTTTTACGCTTGACAGTTCCTAATCTGCAAGAATTGATTACTGATGATGTATGGAGAGAGTGGCGATTTAGTTTACAAGATGTTGTTGATGCTAATGGAGGGGGCGCAGGTGCGGAATTATCAAAACATGATACAGATTTCTTCAGACCTCCGAACATTGCTTCTCATAAATCGGTTTACATTGACCAAAACAACATAATATTTGACTATTTTATTCCTGATGATTTCGATTACGATTGGAATGCTTTGGAAAAGATAATCGTAAGCATTAATGATAATGGGCAACAAGTTGAAATGTTACCTTTTAATAAATCCCGGATAACAGTGCCGTTGGAGCAAATTATCAGACCCACCGACCCGAACGAACACGGTAATACAATGGGAAATATAATTAACGGTTCATTTGCCGTTCTCAAAGGAAACACGATTTATTATATAGGTGATTATGCAAACGATAACGGCGGTATTTTCAAAACCAATACAGACGGAACAGGACAAACGCAAATTAGTGAGCGAAGTATTACATGTCTTCAAGTAGTAGGCGACTGGATATATTTTCGAGGCTCTTTTTCAGACAGTGGCGGTAATATATACTATGGTATTCATAAAATCCACGCCGAATGGACATATATAACTCCCACGCTTGTGTATGCTTCCGAAAACGGTTTTTTGCGTTATGTAGTAGTCGGTAATTGGATTTATTTCACTGAAGAACAACCTGATGGAAACTGGGCGTTATATAAAATCCGGACAGCCGGCATTGATAAAACATTGATTGAAAAAGACAGTATCTTAATAAATGCTGAAGGTGGCTGGGTTTATTATATAACAATTGGTGGTGGACTACATAAAATCCGTACAGATGGCTCGGAAAGAACACAATTATCAATATTGCCTGAGCAAGCCAGAGGTGGCGTTAGTCAAATTGACGGAGATTGGCTTTACTACAATATAGAACAGCATGATAGGTATGGAAATTTAATGTCTCAAGGTCTAAGTCGAATCAGGCTTGATGGTACAGGAGAAATGGTTATTATTACAGACAGGGTTCGTGATTTCATTGTTGATGGTGATTGGATTTATTATGCCAATTTTTCCGATAACAGGGCTTTATACAGAATCCGTACCGATGGCACAGGAAATATGAAACTGGATGATACGATAGTATATGGTGCGTTAAATATTGTCGGGGACTGGATTTATGTCCAAAAAACAGCTATGGGTATGGCTACGCCACAACCGCCAATTTTACACAAAATCCGCATGGACGGCACGAATTTACAAGTTGTGGATTAAAAACAAAACGAGAGGTTAGTCATGAAGCGCACGACCTCTCGTTTTTATTCCTCTCAAAAATTAATCTTGTAAAATATACGGTTACTAATATGCTTTAAATATATTTTCCATGGGAATCGAGCAAAACCGTTGAGCTTCTTCGCGGCTCAATTCTTTCACATCTTTCCCGATTTTCTTAGCGTACTTAACCATTTCAGATAAATTAAAGTAACATGGTTTAGGTTCTGCATATGGGTCAGGTGTATTAAAATATTCATCCGGTATGTTTATGCCTTCAAGAAATTTCGGTATTGTCCGTGTCGTTCCATTCATAACTATAGACCTCCAATAATTTATGAAGACAGGGAGTGATTTCATCTATCCAGATGTTTAAGCATCCTTGTGTCATTAGCTTCCTCAAACTTGCATATTTTATATTCGTTACTACTTTATTATACTTTGTTTTCCGTTAATTATCAACCTTTTCAGTGTATTATTCTTTCTATCTATATGTTTATGGAAATATGTAAAATGAATTGATTGCTAAAAATGCGCCTTGAATTTTGCATTGTTGCATGGTATTTTATTTATGAAAGCAGTAATAAGAGTACAAGGAGTTAAGCAATGATTAATGAGGGTGATAAGGTTAAACTTAAAACTGGTGAGATTGCTTTAATTGCCGAAGTCTTAGAAGATGGGGTTATGTATATTGCTGAAATTTTTACAAAAAGTGGCGTATCCATAGACCACTTGGAGCATAATGATATAGCAAGTGTTTTTGTTGAAATTGAGAATCCTATCGTTGTTAGTGCATAAAGCTAGTTTTAAAAACCTCCACTTTTAAGCGAGGAACAGAATCGCTCACGAGTGGGTCGGTTATTCAAGAAAGAAGCAAAGGAAGTCGTTAACGGCTTCCTTTTCCATAATAAAATATTCATCCGGTATGTTTATGCCTTCAAGAAATTTCGGTATTATTAGCTTCCTTAAACGGCGGACGGGATGAGTGTAAGCAAAAATAATGGGAAAAATATAAATGATTATAGAAATCATAAAATATCGAAAGGTCTCGCTTAGGTAATGGAACCTATATCTGGATATTCAAATGTATAAAATATTTAAAATTGTATATTGTAATTATTGTTCGTATGTGATAAAATATAGCGAACGATAATTACGGGAGGTATTATATTCGTTATGTCACAAAAAGAAACTACAATGTCGCTGTTGAATGATGGAAATGGTTATCTTGTTACTGAGAAAGCCGTTTCTTCTGGTGTAAATCCGGTTACATTGAAACGTATGGAAGAAACAGGTATGATTGAGCGTGTTGCACATGGTTTATATATTGGTGCAGATGTAATTCCTGACCCTTTTTTTATTGCTCAATATAGATGCCCCAAAGGTGTATTTTCACATGAAACAGCTTTATTTTTCAATGGTTTTTCCGATAGAACGCCTTTCCAATTAATGATTACAATTCCTTCCGGTTGGAACACCAGATTGATTTCAAATGATGATGTATTAATTTTTTATAGTAAGCCAATTTATATGGACTTAGGTATTAACGAGAAAATTACTTCATTTGGACATAAAGTAAGTGTTTATAACATTGAACGGACCCTATGTGATTGTTTACGGAGTATTGATAAACTTGATAAAGATTTAATATTAACCGCACTAAAACGATTTATGAAAGACCCGGTCAGCAATAAAGCATTACTTTTGGAATATGCGGCTACATTCAAAATTCGTGATAGTGTAGTAAAGTATATGGAGGTGTTATCGTGATGTTTACAAGTGCCATGCAATTAAAAGATTGGATTAAGAATAAGTCGAAGGAAACAGGTACACATGCAAATGAGCTTTTACAAAATTATATGTTAGAACGTTTATTGGAAAGAATTTCTCTATCACCTTACAGAGAGAATATGATAATTAAAGGTGGATTTCTTATAGCTGCCATGGTGGGTGTTGATTTACGCAGCACAATGGATTTAGATACTACAATCAAAGGTTTACCAATCAGCAGAGAAAAAATAGTTTCAATGATGAATGAAATCATTTCAATTCCAGTTAATGATGGGGTTTCATTTGAAATAAAAGATATTAAGAACATTCGTGATATTAGTGAATATGATGATTACCGTGTTAGCCTAATTGCTATTTTTCAAACATTGCGTGTTAATTTAAGTGTTGATATAACAACTGGTGATGCCATTATCCCACATGAAATAGAGTATAATTACAAAATGATGTTTGAAAATCGTACCATTCCTATATTAGCTTACAACTTAAACACAATATTAGCTGAAAAAATCGAAACAATATTAAAGCGTGGTATTGGTAATACGAGGGGACGTGATTTTTATGATGCTTACTTGCTACTTTCAACTAACAAAGATTTTATAGATAAAAAAACACTCCTTCATGCCATCAATATGAAAGCTGAAGAGCGTGATAGTATTGCTGTAATAGAAAACTATGCCATGATTTTAAGTGACATTTCAAAAAGTCCGGAAGTTGGAAAAATATGGAACAATTATACAAAGCGATATCATTATGCAAAAGGCATTATTTTAGATGATATCATTAGGTTAATCATATGGGTATTTGAAGCTGCAAACGCCACATCGTGAGGGCGAAAGTGCGATTCAAGAGTAAAACCCTTGAAAGACGTCGTTACTTAGGCGGTGTATTTTACCGCCTTATGTAACGCAACGTCTTTCACGGAGCGAAAGCGGGTTTTACGGTGAATCGGCGCTTTCGACCACGCGGCGATAACATAGAATAAAGCAAAGTGGCGATTAACCACCCAAACCACCCCGACGCTTCGCGCCACCCCTCCTAGGAGGGGAATTTGCAATAAGGGAGCATATGAATCAAATTATCAACACCTACAAAAACCTCGGTATATCCGAGTCAGTTTACAACTACGGCGAACAGGTACTCGCGGGACTTGAAGGCAGGTTCCGCGAGATTGATAAAGTTGCGGAAATAAATCAATTAAAAGTTCTTAAAGCTTTCCAAAATAATCAAATCAGTGAAGCTCATTTAAATGGTACGACGGGATATGGTTATAATGATATTGGGCGTGATGCTTTGGAACGGGTTTATGCCGATATTTTTAATGCCGAGGATGCTTTGGTGCGTCCGCAGATTACTTGTGGTACGCATGCGCTGGCAATTACTTTGATGGGGAATCTGCGTCCCGGTGATGAATTGCTTTCTCCGGTGGGGAAACCTTATGATACCTTGGAAAAAGTCATTGGGATAAAAGAATCTAAAGGTTCGCTTAAGGAATATGGGATATCTTATCGTCAGGTAGATTTGTTGGAAGATGGGAGCTTGGATTACCCCAATATTAAAAAAGCAATCATCCCATTGACTAAAATGGTCAATATCCAACGTTCACGTGGATACCAGACAAGGCCGTCTTTATCAGTTGACCAAATTGGTCAATTAATAAATTTTATCAAGAAAATCAAACCGGATATTATCTGCATGGTGGATAATTGTTATGGTGAGTTTGTTGAAACAATTGAACCTACTGATGTCGGGGCTGATTTATGTGTTGGTTCGTTGATAAAAAATCCCGGTGGTGGATTAGCACCATTGGGGGGGTATATAGTAGGTAAAAGAGAATATGTAGAACAGGCGGCTTTCCGCTTGATTTCACCGGGACTTGGCAAGGAGGTAGGGGCTTCACTTGATGTCCTCCGTTCTTTCTACCAAGGTTTGTTCGTGGCACCGACTGTCACCCAGGCGGCTCTGAAAGGCGCGATTTTTGCCGCAAAAATATATGCTGATGCCGGATATGTAACCAGACCCGGCCCGCAGGAGAGTTATCATGATATCATCCAAGCGATTGTTTTCGAGGACGCGGAAGGGGTTATCAATTTTTGCCAGGCCATCCAGGCGGCAGCCCCGGTTGACAGCCACGTGACCCCGATTCCGGCACCGATGCCCGGTTATACTTGTCCGGTTATTATGGCATCCGGTTCTTTTATCTCCGGTTCATCAATTGAATTAAGCGCCGACGGTCCAATCCGTCCGCCATATGCGGTTTATTTTCAAGGTGGTCTCAATTTTCCCCATGTCAAGTTTGGAATCCTGAAAACACTCCAAAATCTTATTGATAAAGGATTAATCGACAACAATTTTCGTCGAATCAAGTAAAATTTAATGGAATTTAAGTATAATTATTTTCCCTGGAAATGGTCTTTGCGGACTACTTGTTAAACCATATAATAAATGCTATACTATGTCAAAGTTAGTAAGTAAGAGTAGCAGAAAGGATGAACCAACAATGAAAAAAATATTAATTATAATAGTTATACCAGCACTGATGTTTTCTTTTACCGCATGTAGTAAAAACAGTGATAACGAAATTGAAGCTCAAGGCAGCATTGAAGAAGTGACAATAATAGATGAGCCGGAAAAACCGGTTGAAACCGCTGCACCGATTATACCGGAAGAAACTCTTTCTATCCATTTAAAAGTTTCAACGGCCCAGAGTATAATCCCCGCTGACCTTAGCGCCCATGATTTGGTTGCACGAATGGGTGTAGGGTGGAATCTAGGTAATACCTTCGATGCTTATAGTTCATCTTCATCTGCCGGTGGACGTTTAACAGGTGATATAACCGCCATTGAAACAGCATGGGTAGGACAAGGAAATGAAACCACACAGAGCCTCATTCAAACAATTAAAAGTTTTGGCTTTGATACAATACGGATTCCCGTCACTTGGCATAAAGTTGCCGACCCCGATGATAACTGGAAAATCCGCGAGGACTGGCTCGAACGGCTTAAAACAGTGGTTGATTGGATTATGGAAGAGGATATGTTTGTTATTATTAACTCCCATCATGATGATAATTACTATCTGTTGGCTGAAGGTGACGCAACCCTTGATGAGCATGAAGGAAGGCAGTTTGTATTAAATATATGGAGTCAAGTTGTCTCTGTGTTTAACGACGATTATGATGAAAAATTGATTTTCGAGGCACTTAACGAGCCGAGAACCCGTGGCGTTTCTCATGAATGGTGGGGTGAAGTCCCCCAGTCGGAGCTTGATAACCTTAACATTCTATGTCAGGTGTTCGTTGATACAGTGAGAGCTTCCGGTGGCAATAACCAGCATAGAGTACTTATGATACCGACATACGCGGCAAGTATACGGCCTCATTCGTTAAATGGTTTTGTAATTCCTGGCGACCCACTTAACAGCGTAAACAAAATCATTATGTCGGTTCATACCTACGCACCATTTGAGTGGGCCCACAATGGGAAAGATACATACAAGGGAGCCAGCTCCATGCAATGGGATTTTAGCAGCATAGAGCAAGCCGCACAGCGTTTAGATATACCTGTTATACTAGGTGAATGGGCTTCAATTGCAACCGCTACCGGGTCAGCGGATCAAGAGTTACGCGATTCCCAAAGAGTTGAGCATGCCGAGGATTTTGTCCGCGAGGCAAGTAGAAGAGGGTTTGTTTGTATATGGTGGGACAATGGCGGTTTTAATGAGGGTGACCACTCTTTTGGTATTATCCGCAGGGATTATCCTCATGAAGTCAACGACATCAGCCAAGAAATCATTAGTGCAATTATGAGAGGTTTAGAACAATAAGATAAAGCTGGTGATGATGTAAATCAAAATATAGGTACGGCAGGGCGGCGGGAGCAAGCCCTGCCATAATTTTAGTCGAATCAAGTAAAAATTAATAGAATTTTTATGTAATTATTTCCTCGAAATCGGTATACATAACCTCTTCTTTATGGTAATATAACGATAGTTAACTTTACTGGGTTTGGGTCATCCCATTGAGAGAGCGCCGGTAAGGAAACTAAATGAAAGAAGAAAAACGTATTTA
>Ga0209737_10002713_pt1 | contig 12357 bp, 6 predicted proteins | sample TergutCu122P3_FD_187284 | JGI IMG/M metagenome (GOLD analysis project Ga0209737, IMG submission 187284) | Cubitermes ugandensis P3 segment gut microbial communities from Kakamega Forest, Kenya - Cu122 P3 (SPAdes) (version 2) | ecosystem: Host-associated > Arthropoda: Insects > Digestive system >... | reverse complement strand
ATTTAGGGCAAGCCGCGTCCATAAAACTTTGGCATTTTAAAAGCGGGCTTTTGCCGTCCGGTTTAAACTCAACGTTGTAGGGGAGTTTTACCGGCAAGTCATTTTCTGGCACCGGAACAATCCCGCAATGTTCGCAATTGATTACCGGAATAGGGGTTCCCCAATAGCGTTGGCGGGAAATAAGCCAGTCGCGTAATTTGTAATTTATTTTCTTTTTGCCTAAATTATTTTTCTCTAACTTTTCAACAATTTTCTCTTTAGCCGTAACGCTGTCTAAGTTATCAAATTCTTTTGAGTTTACCATTGTGCCGTCTAAAATATAGGGAAGGGGCTCGTTGTTTTTACCTTTTATAACTTGAGTTATCGGCAGCTTGTACTTTGTCGCAAAAACAAAATCGCGCTCGTCGTGCGCCGGTACGCCCATTACAATACCAGTGCCGTAGGACAACAGTACATAGTCGGAAATGTAGATGGGAACTTTCTGGCCGTTTATAGGGTTAATAGCAAAAGTGCCGCAAAATACGCCGGTCTTTTCTCTTGCAACGGACATGCGGTCTATTTCGCTTACTTTATTGGTGTCGTCAATATATTTGTCAATTATGGGTTTTTGCTCTTTAGTTGTTAATTTTTTTACCATCGGATGCTCGGGAGCAAATACAACGTAAGAAACTCCGAACAACGTATCCGGCCTTGTGGTAAAAACGCTAAAATCCACACCCTTTTCGGTTTTAAAAATTATTTCCGCGCCGACAGATTTTCCTATCCAGTTTTTTTGCATTAATTTTGTTTTTTCCGGCCAGTCTAAACCGTCGAGTTTATTTAACAACTCTTCGGCGTATTCGGTAATTTTAAAAAACCATTGAACCAAATTTTTCTTTACAACAATTTTGCCGCAACGTTCGCAGGTGCCGTCCGCTAAAACCTGCTCGTTTGCGAGCACGGTTTTGCAGCTTGGACAAAAATTGACGGGAGCATTTTTCCGGTAAGCCAGTCCTTTTTCCAAAAACTTTAAAAACATCCACTGGGTCCACTTATAGTAGTCCTCGTCGCAAGTTTTGACCTCCGCATTCCAATCAAACATACCGCCGATTGCTTTTAACTGTTTTTCCATTGTTTCAATATTTTGATATGTGCTGTCTTTTGGGTGAATGCCCGTCTTGATGGCGTAATTTTCCGCGGGTAGCCCGAACGCGTCAAAACCCATGGGCTGAAAAACATTGTAACCCTGCATTTTTTTGAACCTTGCGTAAGAATCCGACGGGGCATAGTTGTACCAATGGCCCATATGCAGTTTTGCGCCGGACGGATAGGAGAACATCTCTAAAACATAATATTTAGGCTTTTTAGAGTTTTCGTCAAACTTTGCTAAATTTATTTTGTCCCAAATATCCTGCCACTTTTTTTCTGTTTTTATTAGATCCATATTTGCCCTTGTACTAATTCATTAACGCGCTGACTGAGTAAAGCTTTCTTTTCGCCTTTGATTTTAGAAATAAATTGTAAGAAGAAAAATGCGGTTTTTTTATTCATTATTATTATATCGCCTTCTTTTGCATTTTGTAAAAGAAGATGAAAATAGGTTTCAAATATTTGTTTTAAAACTTCCGGGTAGTCGATAGTTTGATTTTTTGATAAAAGTTTTAAAATTTCGCCGGCGGGTTCAAACTTTGAAGCTTTAATTAAGTTTACTAAGTAAAGTAAAATTTCTTTATCATTGATACTGTCGGTTTGCAAAAACAACGCCTGTAAAAATATTTTGTTTTCAAAAATCTCTCGGTTTATTTTTTGGGCGTTTTTTTCTTTAAACAATAAATAGACATCTTTAACTAAACTATTAGCAAGCTTTCCGCTTAAAACTTTTGCGTATTTTGTTAAAAAGAATTCCCAAACCTCTAAGGACAAATTGAAATCTACCTGATTTAGTTTTTTTATAACGCGCACAAACGACGCGTCGTTTAAATTGTTTTCATCGAATTCCGTCAAACAATTAAAAAGAATATAACTCTTGTTATCCAAAATCATATCTCCTAATTCTAAATTAATAATTATTATTATACTACAAAATTTTTAAATATAAAAGCGACTTTTAACACATATTTAATATTTATCATATAATGCCAACAATGAAGTCTGATTTCAAAAATAATTTTACAATTTTAGATAAACCGCGCCTTGATAAAATATATTTTGGCGTTTGTTATATTTTTAACTCCGTTGAAAGATGCGAGAAAATAAAACAGGACAACGCTATATTTTTTACAAAGTCGATTGACGATTTAAATTCCTTAAAAAATATAGTGAGGAGAATCTATTATAAAAATAAATTTGAGCTTCCCATATTTTCGGATTATATAGATTGTCAATATAAAATTTTTAACAAAAAAATTTCTGCGGTTATTTTAGATACAATTTACCGTACCGCCGCTATGGCGAATAATGAAAATTCCAAAGAAATATCCGACTTAAATATAATTATTATGGTTTTAGCCAATATGCTGAAAAGCTTAATTTAGAACAATTTTGCAAACTTTTAAATATGACTTATAAAAACGAGTCATATTTTTATTTTCACGGCATATTTTTTACAGATAAGAACAAAATCGTAAATTGTTGTTTTTTTAAGGAGGAGTATGTTAACAAAACCGTTTAAAAAATTACTGATGATAACTTTAGCCGCAAGTTTAGTTTTAGCCGCAGCGTTTACATTAAAAACTACGGTAAACGCAATACAAAGCGCCGATACAAGTTGGTACAACGATGATATAAGCGAATTTGAAATTAACAGCGCGGCGAAATTGGCGGGTTTTTCAAAACTTGTAAATGGCGGGACCAGTTTTAAGGATAAGACTGTAAATCTAACCTCCGACATTGATTTGGATATCGCGCCTTATAATAGCGGTGCGGGTTGGATGCCTATAGGAATGAAAGCCTCTTTTTTGGGGACTTTTAACGGAAACGATAATACGATCAGCGGATTATACATAAACAGAGAAGACGGTTATGTAGGACTTTTCGGACAGGTGACAGGCAATGTCTTTGATATTAATCTATTAGCGGTAAATATAAAAGGAGGAACACATACCGGCGGTATAGCGGGTTGGATTCAGGAGGGTAGTGTTACAAATTGCTATGTTTTTGGTACTGTGAAAGGAGATAGCTGCACAGGAGGCATTGCAGGTTTTGTCGGACAATACGGCAACATTGCAAATTGTTATGTTTCTGGTACTGTGAAAGGAGACAGTTGCACGGGAGGCATTGCAGGTTATATCGGACAATACGGCAATGTTACGAGTTGTTGCTCTGCGGCACAGGTTTTTAGCAATGGTTATGCCGGCGGAGTAGCAGGCTTTGCGGGCATGAAAGGAAAAATAAATGACTGCTATTCAACAGGTAATATAGGCGTAGATCATTCTGCCGGGGGCATATTGGGAGGAACTAACGCTAGCGGCAGCGTAGTGGAAAATTGTTATTCAACGAGCAGCGTTACAGGAAACTCTTATGCCGGAGGTATAGTCGGCGATATTGTCAACCCAGCCGATAAAGTTACAAATTGCGTTGCACTTAACCCGATGGTTTTTGCCGATTCTTTTGCAGGCAGAATTGCGGGAAACAGTGTAGGCATACTATTAAACAACCACGCATATTCCGGCATGTGTGATAAAGACGGGGAAACCTTGCTTTGGGCTAATAAAACTTGTAACGGAATAGACGGTCGGGATATAGACGCTAAAGATATATTCAGTGCGGATTTTTGGAAAGATACCGCAGCTTTTAATACCGATGTATGGATAATTTTAAACGGCAAACTTCCCGTACTTAAAAACATCAAATGCGCTCAGGACGCGGACTTATCCCATTTACAACAAAACGGGGTAAAAGTTTCCGTTCCGACTTTGTTTAATAAAACGAAAAACAGTATCACTGTAAATGCGGCAATTCTCGACAAAGACAACGGTCAGGAAGTTGAATATGCTATAAGCACGACCGGCGAGGCGCCCGAAAACGGCTGGCAAACGGAGTTAACGTTTACCGATTTAACTCCAGAGACAACATACTACATATTTGCACGAAGCAAAGCAAACGACCAATATTTGTCCGGAGAGGTATCCGAGAGTTTAGAGGTTAAAACGGATGCGGAAATTTTAGAAAAAATCGACGGCGCTAAGGCATCCGTTCCTGCTTTAGCTTCAAAAACAAAAAATAGTATTACAATAAATGCGGCGGCCGTAAATCCGAATAACGGGCAGGTTGCGGAATATGCTATAAGCACAACCAATGCGGCACCGGCAAGCGGCTGGCAAACAGGTTTAACATTTACAGGTTTAAACGCCGATACAACTTACTATATATTTGCGCGCGCTAAAGAAAACAACCAATATTTAACGGGTGCGGTATCTTCAAGCTTAACAGTTAAGACCGACGCGGAAACGGGCGACAACAACGGCGGCGAAGAAAAAGAAGAAAACGAAGGATTATCGTGCGGCGCTATTGCCGGAATTGTTGTAGCTTGCGTTGTAGTTGCAGTTATTGCAGGTTTAGCGGTGTATATAGTAATAAAGAAAAAGAAAACATAAGAAATAAGCTTAAATAAATTAGCAACAATAAAAAGCAGCAAAAATTCTGCTTTTTATTTTTTTTGTCATCCAAAATTTGGAAACTAAAACACCAACAAAAACGCTGGTAAAAACAGTTATATATAAATAATAGGAGAATTATTAAGTGATTTTGAGAGATATTTAATTCTTATAATTTGGGAATTCAAATACTTAAAATTTTTCTTAAATTTACTAAGGAGAAAAAGAGTATGGCGATTAAGAGATTTTTACCCAAAGTAATATTTTTGGTATTTTTGTCGGTTTTTCTTTTAAGTTCGGCTTTAGTTTCAGTATTTTGCGCCGATACATCTGGTGATACGCGGTCTTTTTTTGGCAGAACAGACGAGTATATACTGCCCGAGGGTACTGAATACGGACATGACAGGGTTATAGTAGAATTAAAACAAACGACGGAATTACCTATGTTGTCGGCGGCGGTTGCCGAAGCTAAATTTCCAAACCTCGGAGTTAGTTTTAAAGATGCGACTGTGCTTAATCCTGCAGCTAAGAAGCAGGGCATGTCAATTTTGTCGGCTTCAGAAAAGGCCAACAATGTTTATGTTTTGACAATAGACACAAAAAAGCAAAGTTTAGTCGAAGCTTTAAAGATTTTAAATAATTCAAGCTTGGTTGAAATAGCCGAGCCGGATTATATCGTGCGCGCGAATGCGATTCCGAACGATCAGTATTATTCGCAGCTTTACGGCATGGGCCTGTTGAGTATGCCTCAGGCTTGGGATATAACAACCGGAAGCAATCAGATAGTTGTCGGTGTTATTGATACCGGTATCGATTTAAATCATCCGGATTTAGTAAGCAATATTTGGATTAATCCGAATCCCAATAGTTACGGCAGTTACATTAACGATATAAACGGGTATAATTTTATTTCGGGCGCAAGCAACCCAAGCAATCCGATGGACGACGAAGGCCACGGGACCCATTGCGCAGGAACTATAGGCGGGGTCGGAAATAACGGAATCGGTGTTGCCGGTGTAAACTGGAACGTAAAATTAGCGGCGCTGAAATTTTTAGACGCAGGTGGCAGCGGTTATTCTTCCGACGCAATTAAAGCTATAAATTATGCCAACGCTATGGGAATACCCGTTTTAAGCAATAGTTGGGGCGGCGGCAGTTACTCGCAGACATTGTATAACGCCATCAGAAATTATAACGGGTTATTTATCGCTGCGGCGGGAAATAATTCGTCCGATACAGACATTAACGCGCATTATCCTTCAAGCTACGAACTTCCGAATATAATTTCGGTAGCGTCGTGCAGTCAAAATTTTCAAGTAACTACACGGTTTACAAATTACGGAAAGACAACCGTTCATTTGGCGGCTCCCGGTGACGGTATTTATTCTACATATTGGGAAAACGGAAGCACATACAGAAGTCTGAGCGGAACTTCCATGGCGACGCCTCACGTTGCGGGTGTGGCGGCTTTAGTTTTATCAAAATACCCTAGTTTGCCGGCTTTGAAATTAAAAAAAGCGATTTTGGACGGAATAACGGTTAGGTCCGAATGGAACGGACTTGTCTGGACCGGCGGCGTGGTAAACGCTAAGGGCGCCTTAGATTGCGCTGCTATATACGCAAACCCATCATACCAGATGCAGCCGCCCGCAAGAGTTTATGGTTACGCTTACGGAATGACATCCGTTAGATTATTGTGGGACACAGTGCCCGAAGCTGCGGCGTACGAAGTATACTACGGCAAAACAACGGCAAACGTAAAATATGGGCAGGATATACAAAGTTCATCAAATTCCTGTATTATAACAAATTTAGAGCCGGCAACGTCATACAAATTTAAAGTCAAGGCAAAAAACAATAGCGGGACGGCTGAAAGCGCGGAAATATCCGCGTCCACCTTTACGCCTTCCGACACTTCAGCCTTTGTTGCTGTTATGCCGAATGCGCTTAACGGACAGGATATTTATGCGGTATTTAAAGCAACGGGCGCAAATACAGTGCAGTTAGGCGACGGAACGGGTTCTGCTATCGACATAAGTAGTGCGGGCGCGCTTAATATACCTTCGGCCGTAACGCATCAGGGAACGACATATAATATCACGGATGTTGCGGATAACGCCTTTTATAATCCGTCAGCTGATCCGAGCAATGATTTTTTTGTTATACTGATATCTTCAAGGGACTATACCGGCTGTAAGAATTTAACAAGCATAACTTTGCCTAATACGATAAAAAGCATAGGGCAAAACGCTTTCCGCCAATGTATAGGGTTACAAAGTATAAATATACCCGCATCCGTTACAAGTATAGGCGAAGGTTTGTTTGCTATAACTACTTCTCTTTCAGCTATGACTGTAGCGTCCGAAAATACGTTATACAAAAGTGACGGCAATTGTTTAATAAGAAAAAGCGATAATGTTCTTTTAGCCGGCTGTAAAACCAGCATAATACCGAATTATGTTACAAAAATAGACAGCTACGCATTCTATGGTTGTACAAATTTAACAGGCATAACAATTCCGAACAGCGTTTTAAGTATAGATAATTCGGCATTCAAATTTTGTGAAAGGCTTGCCAGTGTGGCAATAGGAAACGGTGTTAAAACTATAGGAATTCGCTCGTTTCAGTATTGCTTGGTTTTAGCAAACTTAACAATTCCGAACAGCGTTACAGCCATTGAAGATTACGCATTTTTTAACTGCAATAAACTTATAAATATAGTAATTCCCGAAGGTGTAATAAGTATAGGCGCTTATGCTTTTGACGCGTGTCATTATGCAAAAAATGTAACTATACCAAGTAGTGTAACAATTTTAGGCAATTACTCCTTTGGTTCGTTTGAATTTGAGAATGTTACGTATATGACAACAACACCTGTAAACATTAAGGGAAGAACTGTGTTTTTCCGTACAGATTTACCAACCGTTAACCTATATGTGCCGGCAGGAACGACACAAATTTTTATAAATGCGGGTTGGGGAGCTTTCAATATAATTGAATCCGGAGTCCAAAATGCTCAAAAGCCTAATATTCTTGGTCAGCCGCAAAACGCTACTGTAAATATAGGAGGTACCGTTAATCTTACCGTTAACGCAAGTATAACCGATGGCGGCGCGCTTAGTTATCAATGGTACAGTAATACCGTAAACAACAATAGCGGCGGAACAATAATAAGCGGCGCAACAAGCGCAAGTTATTCTGCTCCGACAAATGCTACGGGAACAAAATATTACTATGTTGTTATTACCAACACCAATAACGGCGTAAGCGGAACAAAGACGGCTACAGCAACAAGCAGCGTTGCGATTGTTGTTGTAAACGCGCTGGTCAACGCAGAGGTACCCGTTATTAGCAGCCAGCCTCAAAATGCGGCTGTAAATGTGGGGGGTGCCGTTAATCTTACCGTTAGCGCGAGTGTTACCGACGGGGGCACGCTGACCTATCAGTGGTACAGCAACACTATAAACGGCAACAACGGCGGAACGGCTATATCGGGAGCGACAATCACAAACTATTCCGCTCCGACGAATACCACGGGAACAAAATATTATTATGTAGTTGTAACGAATACAAACAACAGTGTAAGCGGAACAAAGACGGCGACTATTACAAGTAATACGGTTACCGTTACGGTAAACGCACTGGTCAACGCAGAAGTACCCGTCATTAGCGGTCAGCCTCAAAATGCGGCTGTAAATGTGGGAGGAGGGGTTAACCTTATCGTTAGCGCGAGCGTAACCGACGGCGGGACTTTGACTTATCAATGGTACAGCAATACCGTAAGCAGCAATGTAGGAGGAACAGCTGTTTTAAATGCGACAGGTTCTTCATATTCGCCAAGTACTGCAGTTATCGGAACATTTTATTACTATGTTGTTATTACAAATACCAATAACGGTGCAAGCGGAACAAAGACGGCAACAATTACAAGTAATGCGGTAACTGTAACTGTCAGTGCAATCGTACATGCTCAAATACCGGTTATTAACAGTCAGCCTCAAGGCGCGGCAATAAATGTAAACGGCAGTGCCAATCTTGCCGTTAGCGCAAGTGTCTCTGACGGAGGAATGCTTTCTTATCAGTGGTATAGTAATACCGCTAACAGTAACTTCGGCGGAACGGCGATAAGCGGAGCAATGGGAGCGTCATATTCTCCGAGTACTGCGTTAGCCGGAACATATTATTATTATGTTGTTATTACTAATACAAACAACAGTGTAAACGGTACAAAAACTGGAATTGCAACAAGTAATACGGTTACTGTAACGGTTAACGCGTTAGTCAATGCAGGGGTACCCGTTATTAACGGTCAACCTCAAGGTTCAACGATAGATCCTGGCATCTTTATTATTCTTAGCGTTAATGCAAGCGTAACCGACGGCGGAACACTTAGCTATCAATGGTACAGCAATTTTATAAACAGCAACGGCGGCGGAACGGTTATAGAAGGAGCCAAAGGTTCTTCATATTCGCCTAATATTGCAACAGTCGGAACATATTACTATTACGTTGTTGTAACAAATAATAACGATAATGTAAACGGAATAAAAAAGGCGGAAATTACAAGCGCAGTTGCCGTAATAACAGTCAACGCAACTGTTAACGCTCAAATGCCGGTTATTAATGGTCAGCCCCAAGGCGCGGCAATAAATGTAAACGGCATCGTTAACCTTACCGTTTATGCAAGTGTAACAGACGGCGGCACACTTTCTTATCAATGGTATAACAGCAACAACGGAGGAACGGCTATATCCGGAGCTACGGGCTCTTCATATTTCCCAAGTACTGCGTTAGCCGGAACGTATTATTATTATGTAATTATTACAAATACCAATAACAGCGTAAACGGACTGAAGGCAGCCGTTGCCATAAGCAATGCGGTAACCGTAACCGTCAAAGAAGCAACAGTGATTAATGCTCAATCGCCGATTATTAATAATCAGCCTCAAGGCATAACGGCAAATGCAGGAGGCAGCGTTAATCTTACGGTTTATGCAAGTGTAACAGACGGCGGTACGCTTATATATCAATGGTACAGTAATACCGTAAACAGTAACGGTGGCGGAACTCTCATACAAGGAGCGGGAGGGGCATCATATTCTCCAAGCATTGCAACGGCCGGAACATATTATTATTATGTTGTTATTACTAATGTTAACGGCGAAAAGACAAGTTTCTGCACAAGCGATGTAGTTGAGGTTAAAGTAAACAGCAATGCCTCAATAATGCGTAATAACGAGTCCGGCGGGGTGTCTAACATGATAATTATAGGAATTGCAGTCGGCGGTGTTTCTCTGTTACTTATAATTTTGGTTTCAATAATTACTGTAAAGAAGAGAGCATAGCTTTGAGTTTTTTGAAAATAATGAATAATTAAGCATAATATTACAAAAGGACGCTAGTTTTAGCGTCCTTTTGATACAATGTTCTTTTAAATTTTACTGTACTCCGAAAGCCAGCATTGCCGTTGCAACTTTTTCAAAACCAGCGATATTTGCGCCCACGACAAAGTTGTCAGTTTTGCCGTATTTTTCGGCTGCCGTTGACATTTGTTTGTAGATATTTTTCATAATGTTATGCAGCATCTTGTCGACCTCTTCAAATGTCCAAGAAAGTCTTTGGCTGTTTTGCGACATTTCTAAAGCGCTTGTGGCAACACCGCCAGCGTTAGCCGCTTTTGCGGGTGCGAACAAAACTTTGCTGTTTATAAATAGTTTTACAGCTTCCAAGGTCGATGGCATATTTGCGCCTTCGCCTACAGCTATAACTTTGTTCTTAATTAGGTTTTTAGCGTCCGCTTCGTTTAACTCGTTTTGAGTAGCGCAAGGAAGCGCGATGTCAACCTTAACTTGCCATACGTTGCCTGTTGTGTTATATTCCGCGCCCGGGCGGTAATTTTTATAATCCGCAATTCTTCCGCGTTTAACCTCTTTAATTTCCTTAACCGCTTTTAAGTCTATGCCGTCTTTGTCAAAAATCCAGCCGTCAGAGTCGGACATGGTTACAACCTTTGCGCCGAACTGCATAGCTTTTTCGGCGGCGTATATCGCGACGTTTCCCGAGCCCGAAATTGCAACAGTTTTGTCTTTAAAGGAATTGCCTTTTGCTTTCAACATTTCTTCAACGCAGTAAACTAATCCGTAACCTGTTGCCTGAGTTCTGACGAGGCTTCCGCCGTAAGTTAGCCCTTTGCCGGTAAAAACACCCTCGTAAACATTTGTTATCTTTTTATATGTTCCGTACATGTAGCCGATTTCTCTGGCGCCGACGCCGATGTCTCCCGCGGGCACGTCAATGTCCGCGCCGATGTGGCGGTACAATTCTGTCATAAAACTTTGACAGAACGCAAAGACTTCTCTGTCGGATTTTCCCTTAGGGTCAAAATCCGACCCGCCTTTGCCGCCGCCTATCGGGAGGCAGGTTAAGCTGTTTTTAAATGTTTGTTCAAAGCCTAAAAACTTTATAACGCTAAGGTTAACCGACGGGTGAAAGCGTATGCCGCCCTTATAGGGCCCGATGGAATTATTAAACTGGACTCTAAAGCCGCGATTCACATGAGCTTGTCCTTTATCGTCCACCCAGGGAACTCTAAAAACTATTTGACGGTCCGGCTCAACCAACCGTTCTAAAATTGCGTTTTGACGGTATTCTTTTTTAGAATCTATAACGAGTTCTAAAGACTCCAAAACTTCTGTAGCGGCCTGATGGAACTCTTTTTCCGCCGGATTTTTTGCTATAACGGCTTGCAGCACTTCCTTAACATACGACATATACAATCTCCTAACTATGTGTCTTTTTAACAAAAATATGGCACCGTAGAAAAATTGTTTGGTACCATGTTAAATTTTAGCATTTTCAATTTTTGTTGTCAATTTGTTTAATCTTTAAAACTTAAAAAAAATTTTGCACTGTGTGCGAGTTAAGTGTATTTGGATTGTTTGACTAACTTGTATAGTTTCTATATACTTAATAACAAAAATAAAAAGAGAGATAACATGTCTTGTGAAAATAATAAATCAATTAAATGCAATTGTACTTATTCGTGCAATAGGCGCGGTAAATGTTGCGAATGTTTAGCTCATCACCAAAGGGCGGGGGAATTTCCCGCATGCTTTTTTTCTAAACCGGGCGAGGTTCAATATGACAGAAGTTTTGAAGCTTTGACGAAGGACAGAAAAGCATAAAACTTTCAGATGAATTTAATAGACGATTTGTCTTTTACTTTTACTAAATTAATAGGAGATTTTTATGCCGCATATAGTAATTAAAATATTTTCGGGTTCAAAAAAAGAGGACCTAAAATCCGCCGCGAAAGAAATGCAGGATATCATAGAAAAGGTTTTAAAAAAGCCAAAAAAATATACCTCGGTTTCTCTCGAGGAATATTCGCTTTTTGAATGGCAAGAAGTTTATAACAAATCCATACGGGACGCTGATTTACTTATTGAACCCGGGTATACCAACCCGAATACATTTGAATAGAACTCCAAAGGTACAAAGGACAGAACAGATGAAAATTTTTTATAAAGGAAATTAATATGTTATTAAAGAAAAAAGTGTGTTTAGCGCTTGTTGCCGTTCCCATTGCTTTTGCTGTTGCGGCGCTGATTTATACTCATACAAAAGGCGAAGACAGTTTGGTGCTTGTAGAAGGAGTCGCGCTGTCGTGCGCCGGAATTTGCGTAGCGGTTTGGTTTATATTTTCAAGAAACAGCAATGCCGTATGGTTTTTAGTGGGCGCCTTTATTTTATCGGTATTTGGCGATTATTTTATGAAGGATCG
>Ga0209737_10002712_pt1 | contig 12357 bp, 11 predicted proteins | sample TergutCu122P3_FD_187284 | JGI IMG/M metagenome (GOLD analysis project Ga0209737, IMG submission 187284) | Cubitermes ugandensis P3 segment gut microbial communities from Kakamega Forest, Kenya - Cu122 P3 (SPAdes) (version 2) | ecosystem: Host-associated > Arthropoda: Insects > Digestive system... | reverse complement strand
TAGTTTGTTGGTTTAAGTGAAATGTTTAGAATATTGGTTTCATCACATGAAATTCAGAAATTATTTTCTTCGTTTTATTAAATGATGTTTATACTATGTGGAAAGAGTTGGAAATGCTTATTATTAGCCTCGCTTATTGCCTGTTACGGAAGGATTAAAACTTGAGCGATGAATTATCAAAATTACCTCCTAACATTCAAGAACGATTGTTACGCCTTCAACAGTTACAACAAACCCTGCAGTCTATTCTTGCACAAAAACAGCAGGTTGAAATGGAAAAAAGCGAGGTAGAACAAACCCTTGCTGAAATGGCAAAAACCGCTGATGATGCCGTAATCTACAAAGCTATTGGCTCTTTACTGGTAAAATCGGATAAAGCTAAAATTTCTGTTGACTTAAATGAACGCAAAGACCTTCTTGTAACACGCAGTACCGTAATTGCAAAACAGGAAGAACGCGTACGGAGTCAAGTTAAGGAAACACAAGCTAAACTTCAAGAAGATATAAATCCCGTTACGGGTCAATAACAATTTTTCTTTTTGGGGTATGACTTTTGGTAGAACTGGGTTTACCCGAGTTGTCTACCGTGCAAGTAGAGAATTTGTGTGAAACAGCTGAAGATGCGGCACGCAAATATATTTATGCTAAAATTAACTCTAAACTGATTGACCGTTTAGATATTACTGTGGAAGCACAGGGCACAAAACCCCTTGATTTAAGTGTTGAAATAACCCTTACTTTAAATGAAGCTGTCAAAGATGTTGACACTAACACTTTGGTAAATGAGGCTGTTGCTCAAGCGCATTTAGTAAGTGAGACTTTTTTGAGAAAACTAGTATGATCATCAACAAAATAGTAGATATATTAAAAGAACATCAAGCAACCTTTGTGTTATTGTTATGTCATAAAAGTGCTGATGCTGATGCAGTGTGTGCAGCTTATGCTTTTCAAGGTCTGCTTAAACGGTTTATGCCTGATTTAGTAGTGGAAATTGGTGCCCCTCAGGGTGTTAATAAACCCACAAAACAATTAATTGAAAATTTATCTATAACAGTGAATCTGAAACCAAATATTGAATCGGCTAGTGTCCTTTTTCTTATAGACATGAACACTATTGAGCAGCTTGACGAGGTTGTTAATCGTCTAAAAGCTTCCAATGCGCCTATAATAATTATTGATCACCATGCCCCCAGTTCAGATACTGAGCAAATTTGCACTTTCTGTTCAATAAATGAGCAAGCTGCTGCTACTTGCGAAATTATTTATGATATGTATCAACAAGTAGGTGTTCAATTGAGTTTAAATGAAGCAAAAGCGCTCTTTGCTGGTATAGCTTTTGATACGCGGCATTTTGCGTTAGGTGACTCTGATACTTTTAGAATCGCCGGCGGACTTGTAAACATGGGCGTAAATGCACAAGAAATGCTTACCTCATTTTCTAACCCTATTGACAACTCTGAGCGCCTTGCTAAACTTAAAGCTTGTAAAAGAGCAAAAATTGTAAAAATTAACGAATGGATAATTGCGTTGTCTCATGTTAGTGCATATGAGGCCTCAGCGGCTAAATCTCTTGTTGATTTAGGTGCACACATGGCTGCGGTTGCTGGGAAAAAAGCTGGTAAACTTGAAGTCAGTCTTCGTTGTAACCGTGACTTTAGTGAAAAAACTGGTATACATCTTGGAAAAGACGTTTCCATGCCTCTGGGTGAGATTCTTGAAGGTGTTGGGGGTGGTCATGCAATGGCTGCAGGTGTTAATGCCAAGGGCAATATAGATGATGCGTTGGATAAGTGTCTTAAACTTTTGAAAGAGAAAATACCCATTAATGTGTAGCTACGCTTAAATGAAGCTATGTTGCGCTTATTGTCTAGCAGGCACATACGATGGCGATAATTGAAATAAGTGATCTCGTGTATACTTATCCTGGTGCGTCTAAACCATCTATTGATGGGCTCTCTCTTAACATAGAGAAGGGTGACTTTGTGCTTATTACTGGTCCCAGTGGTTGTGGAAAGACTTCGCTGTGTCGAGCTTTTAATGGTTTGGTGCCTCATTTTTATCAAGGCGATTTAAAGGGGCAAGTTATTGTAGCTGGACAAGATATAATGCGTAAACAAATTTTTGATATGGCTAAGCATGTGGGGCTTGTTTTTCAGAGCCCTGAGAATCAACTTTTTGCGTTAAGTGTGGAAAAAGATGTTGCCTTTGGCTTGGAAAATTTAGGTATATCTCGTGAAGAAATGCGTAAACGTGTAGACTGGGCTCTTAATTTAACAGGTATTTACGATTTGCGTGAGCGTTCTCCCCATGAGGTTTCTGGGGGTCAACAGCAGCGTGTAGCTATAGCGTCTGTATTGGCTATGCAGCCAGAGATTATTGTGTTAGATGAGCCTACCTCTTTTCTTGATCCCTTAAGTGCTGAACGCATTTTTGAGGTCATCTATAAGCTTAATCAAGAACAGGACATCACTGTAGTGTTAGTTGAACATCGTCTTGATTTAACTGCTAAATATGCTAATCATCTTGTTGTTATGGATAAAGGTAAAATCTGTTGTGAAGGACATCCAAAAGATATTCTCTTCAACGACGAGATCAGTCGTATAGGTGTAGGTATACCTAAAGCAACTTTGCTCTACAAGAAGCTAAAAGCAGACGGGTTTGACGTTAACAAACAACCTCCCTTATCCTCTGATGAGTTTGCAGACCAACTGTTAAGGGTGCTAAGCAAATGATTGTTCTTGAAAATGTTCACTTTTCATACGCAAATAACATTGAAGCATTAAAGGGGGTTTCTTTAACCATTAATAACGGTGATTTTATTGCAATCATGGGACAAAATGGTGCTGGAAAAACCACTTTTATTAAACATTTCAATGGTCTATTAAAGCCCTCTTCGGGTGTAGTTCGTGTGAATGGTGTTGAAACCACTAAAACCAGTGTTGCGGGGATCGCAAAAAATGTTGGGTTTGTGTTTCAAAACCCGGATAATCAGCTCTTCAGTGAAACGGTTGAAGATGAAATTGCGTTTGCCCTAAAAAATTTTGGGTTTGATAAAGAAACAATTGAAAAGCGTGTAACGTGGGCATTGGATTTTCTTTCCCTATCGCAGTATCGTAAAACTTCACCGTTTCTGCTTAGTGGTGGTGAGCGTAAGCGAGTTGCGTTGGCTTCCGTTTTAGCTTGGAATCCCGAAACTCTTGTGCTTGATGAGCCAACTATTGGACAAGATCATGAACAGAAAGAAAAACTGCGCCAATTTATTATGCAATTGCAGTCTGAAAAGAAAACAGTAATTATGGTTACTCATGATGTGGAATTTGTAGCTGAATGTAATCCACGTGTAATTTTAATGCAAGACGGCAAAATAGTTGCTGATGGTAAAGCAAAAGACATATTGACCAATTCTAAGTTACTTGAAGAGTCCTCAATTGTGCTTCCCCAAATAGCGCAAATTTTTACTAAATTATCCCCTTTAGGTTTACCTGCTGATGTTATTGATATTGATGAGGCAAAAGCCATTATACTGTCTAAAGTTAAGGAGGGTGTCTGTAATTGAGTGTTTTTGATGGCTTAAAATTTCGCAAAGTCTTCTCCCCTGTTCATAATTTGGATCCAAGGATTAAATTTATCTACGTTATATCTATCTTTATCAGCGCAATACTCTTTCACCAAATATTACCCCTTGTGATTCTCTTTCTAATGCAGTTGCCTTTTGTGTTTCTGGCAAAGGTTCAAAAACAATGGCTCCGATCCCTCCGTGGAGCTGCTTTTTTAGCAGGATTCATTTTTGCCATTAACATATTGACCAAATTATTCTCCAACAATTGGGCTATCACTCCTTTTGATATTGAATCTGCGTTAGGCCTAACTCTGCGTTTCATAGTGTTAGTTGAATCCTTCTCAGTATTCTTCTTAACAACCTCTCCTGACCACCTAGGGTTGGCTCTTGAGCAATCGCGTATGCCTTACGAGTTTGCATTCGCATTCACTACAGCTGTACGGTTTGTGCCTGTTTTAGCTGAAGAAGCACAAACCATTATGGATGCACAAAAAGCCCGTGGATTAGAATTAGAAAAAGGCAACCTACTTAAACGCATAAGAAACTACATCCCCATACTTATCCCCCTAATCGTCAGTGCCATAAGGCGCAGCTTAGAACTCGCCGAAGCCATGGAATCACGAGCCTGGGGCGCAGTAAAAAAACGCACCAACCTATACTCACTAAAACTACACAAAGGCGACTACATACTAATAGGCATAACCACACTGATCCTAATTACAACAATCTATGCAAGATTATTTTTATTTCCGTCGATTCCGTTTATAAGTAGCTTCTTTTTCTAACGATTTTTCCTTCACAATTTTTAACTTTGCATTTTCTATAAATGAGTCTGTCAGAAATGTTTTCTCTTCTTGGTTCTGTGTATTATATGTTCACATGACTAATTTGTATTATAAGGTTACTCGTGAAATAGTATGTTGGCTAAAAACCTAAAAATTCATATCCATAATTAACATATAAATTTGTGAGCTAAGTTTTTGACACGTTTAATCACTCGTAGAATTGTCGTTGAGTGTCTTTACTGCATCAATTTTATAGATCTTCCAGTTCAGATAATTATGAGAAACACTTTTTCAGAATTTATATGTTAATGATATCTGAAAAAAAAGAAAAGAAGGTTGGTTTATTATTGTTTTTTGTCTATTTTTCTGTAGATTAGCAATATGCCAACAATTACGACTGCAATGATTGCAATGCCAACGCCAATGATGTACAACTCGTATGGTGGAGTTTCAGCTGGTGGGGGTACTTCTGGTGCTTCTAGCACTGCTACTGTAGTTTTTGCATCGTCACCATAGTATGATTTTGTGCCTTCAAAGTATGCCCAGATGTCATAGTCGCCATCTTTTTCTGGGGTCCATCTTATTGAGAATGTGCCGCGTGCATCACTTGTTGTTGTGCCAATAGGTATTACATTTTCACCGTCGTATGCGTAGACTGTTATATCGATGCCTTTTACGTTCATTGGTTGTTCAAAGTTTTTGTAGACATAGAGCATCCACTCGCTCATACTCTCATCAGATACTGCTGGAACGCCTTTCGGGAAACGGAACCGAAGATTATCACTTTCGGTGCCTGGTGAGACATCCATTACAGTTCCTGTAACAAGTATTGTTGAGCCTGCTGTGGTTACGGCGTTAGATGTTGTAACTGTCATCTCGCTTGGTCCTTTACCAACTGCATACACTTGCTGATCATAAACGTCCATTGCGGCAATGATGCTATCACCCATAATTGAGCGTCCACCCCAGTGATTTTGGCGTAGTGCTCCATTAATCTCCCAAACAACAGTACCATCGGTTGCATTAATTGCCAAATATGGTGCGCCTCTTGTAATGGGTATTGTAGGTGAGTGAACTTCGTGCCCAACGTAGATCTTGCCATCTGAGATGAACTGTATGATTAGCCACCAGTTTTCACCGTGATAAGATTCATTATACTTATCTGTGGCTTCATACTTCCAAAGTAATGCACCGGTTTTTATGTCATAGCAATATAAAATACCGCTAGTACTGGATGTATAAAAGTTGCCATATGCAGCAATACTGCTTGTACGTGAAGCCCATGCATCTGTAGGGTATTGTGACTCTGTTTCCCAAAGGAATTTGCCTGTTTCTAAACTAAAGCCATAGTTTTTTGTGTTATCTTTTGACCACATAACGCTTACGCCATCTGCGTGACTATGTGCACCCCATCCGCGTGACTGAATGCCTAACCATTCTTCCGGTGCGTTCCAATCTCTGCGACCAAACAGTTGGTATCCAAAGTTTTCTTCGTCAAGTCCAAAGCTCATAAGGGTTACACCCCTATTTGTAGTGTTGCCAAAAACAGCGCGAATCTCTACACCAACAGTTATTGGAGCTGCTTGCTGAACGGCACCAGCTAGACTACCCACAGCACTTGCAGCGGCTATAGCAGCCTGTCCAGGTATAAATGTTGGTCCTGATACAGAGACGTTACGGTCCCATCCAAGACGATCTGCATTATATGTTCGGCCTCGAACGTTGGTGCCCCAAACATCAGAGGTGCTTGCAAGTGTACCATTATTTACAACGTATGTAGAATTCCATTGTTGAAGATACCACCTTGGAGTCGCAGTAGTGCCATAGTTTACCATTCGATATTTTAGCATTTCACCATTTGGACCAACGTATATAGTTCCAGTTGGAACACTGGTCATGTTGTAGACAAGATCGCCAGTTGCAGGATTTACTGCATACATGTTAGTTCCACTAGTAAACCAAAGGTAAGCCCATGTGCCACGGTTATTTTCACTGATGAAGGTGAGTATTTGTCCACGTGTTGGTCTATTAGCTGCTGCGCTACCAAAGTTGAAAGATTTCTCCCAGACTATTTTGCCTGTGTGTAAGTCAACTGCAACCACTTTTTGAATGTCTGAATTGCTGACATATTTGTTAAAGTATAGAACACCTGCTATGATGAAAGAGTTTGCGAATTTCCCGTCATAAGCCTCACCAGTTTCGTAAGCTGCATAACCTGCATCTCCACCAGATAAACCGCCAAAGTTATCACCAATTGGCATGCTCCATAAAATGTGTGCACTCTCTGGTGCAGCATTCCAAGGCACATTTAGTGGTGCGCCACGTGAATCTGTGGGAATTACCCAACTACCCATCATGCTAAACCATTCGCGTAGTTGTGAATCAACGGGTCTGGTCCAGTACTCTGTGGGAAGGGTATGTCCTGGATGATCTGGTTTCCAATAACCCTCTACTATTTGTAGGGTTATGTTGGTACTTTTACTTGGTTTATAATAACCTGTTAATGCAGCATTTCCTGGGTAGGTGTAGTATTCTCCGTCGAAAATGCATTGTAATGTATAGTTTCCTGGTTCCATAAAGGACATTTTTCTACCAACCGTACCAGTAGACCAAGTCTTGCCTGTCTGATTCTCCACTTTACCACTAGGGTATGTGATTTGGAAAGTTACGTTCCAGCCGTCATTCACGCTGTATAGGTAGTTTATCAGGCCCCAGTTGATTAGGACTGGTTGTCCGACACCGGCAGTTTTTGGAACAGCGTCAACAAATGGCCAAGTGACTATTTCTCGTGTAGATTGTGCGTTTGCGTTTGGTACTGCAAGCATTGAAACGATAAAAGAAAGCATCAGTAGTATTGCGAGCATTGAAGTTATTTTTTTATTTTTTAAGAGTTTCATATTTTTATTTTCTCCATTATAACGGCTGAATGCCTTTTATATTTAATAAACATAGCTTATGTTTTTATGTATTATTTAGCAAAAAATATTAATTTACTATTTTTTAGATGAATACGAAAAAAAAAAATAACTTGTTATATTTTCAAATGAAAACTTACTTTTAACGATGATGTTGGAGATTTTACCTAATTAACTATTAGGTTATAACCTTTTGCCATTTTACATAAAATTTAATTGAATTCTCATCAAAATAAATCACAAACTCTTTAAAACACACATGCACTCTTAAAAATTCTGAAAAATAACAGCCAGATCCCATTCTGTCAAAAACTATTTTCAACCATACCCTTCACGCTTAGAGATAACACCGTTTTTTCCATTACGATGAAAAAGTTATATTACAAAACTTTCTTTTACTTATGGGATTTTATATGGTCAAACAAACGCGATTTGGCACTGCAGGGGTGCCTCCGGCTTTTAGACTACTTAAAGCAAAACTACCCGATGTTCCTGGCCTGTTGCGTGAAGAGGGTCTTGATGCTTTTGAATATCAAGCTGTGCGATGGGGCGATAAGCCGCAGATAAAGCAGCAAGATGCCATAAACCTTGGGATTGAAGCAAAAAAACATGATGTTCGCTTAAGTGTGCATGGTTCCTATTTTATAAATTTAGCTGGTACCGATGATGTTGTATCTGCTAGTAAAGCACGTATTCTTGCCGGAGCAACGGCTGCTGATTGGATGGGTGCATATGTTTTAGTGTTTCATACGGGGTTTTATGGAAAATTTGAAAAAAGTTATGCGTTTGATGTTTGCGTTAAAGCTCTCAAAGATGTCAGCCAAACAATGAAAGATATGGGCTTAAAAGTTAAGCTTGGTCCTGAAACTATGGGTAGAAAATTTCAAGTTGGTAGCATAAACGAGATAATGTCTATTTGTCAAGAGGTTGAAAATACCCAGTTAGTTGTTGACTGGGGACATTTACATGCCCGCGACTTGGGGGTTTTTAAAAAAATTGATGACATACGAGTGGTTGCGGAAAAAATTGAGTCAACCCTTGGGTCTGAGATGCTTCAAGAAATGCATTGTCATTTTTCTAAAATTGAATTTTCCAGTCAAGGCGAACGCAAACATCATCCATTAGATGAACCTCGATATGGCCCAGAGTTTGAACTATTAGCAAAAGTACTACTAGATTTCAAAATGCATCCTACTATAATCTGTGAGACCCCTCTTCTTGATATTGATGCTCTTAAAATGAAGAAAATACTACAGCAGGTCTCAGAAGGAAAATCAAGTGTTGACCCCCAGCAAAAATTATTTTCCTAACCTACTTTCAAATCAATGGTTGCCCTGCTTTATTAAAATAGCTGAAAGGTTATTGCTGTATAGCGTCTTGTTTGAGACTATTTGTTTTTATTCTCCTTTTTGGTGTAAGGTTGTTTGTTGTTTTCGATAGGTTTTAATGTAATCTACAATATTGCTTTGATGGAAGGATTGTTGTGGTAAAGCTGCACGGTTTTCAAACGTTAACAAATGTTGATGAGGCACTTAAGAATTGGTTAGATGCTTGGTCAATAAAAAAGCCTCAGCAGGTTGTGTTGCCTCTTGTTGATGTTTGTGGTAGAATTTTAGCTGAAGATATTATTGCCTTAACTGATTTACCCTGTTTTGATCGCTCTGCTATGGATGGTTATGCTGTTAGATATGAGGACACTATTGGAGCTTCACAGTTAGGTCCTGTTAAACTTGAGGTAATAACTGCCGATGAAGTGGCTATTGGACAGGCTAAACAGGTCTGGACAGGTAACCCACTGCCTAAAGGTGCTAACGCAGTTATTATGCTGGAAAATACTAACTCTGAGGGTAACACCTTAACGATTTACAGTCCTCTTACTCTAGGTCTTAACGTCATACGCCATGGTGAGGATGTAAAGAAAGGCCAGCTTATTGCTAAAGAAGGAACCCGCCTAAACCCTTACACCGTTGGTTTAGCTGCAGCGCTTGGTTACAGTTCCCTAAAAGTTTATCATAAACCTATAATTGCCCTTCTTGCAACCGGAAACGAAATTGTTGCCATTGGCACACAACCTGAAGTGCACCAAATTTTTGATTCCAATAAACTCATTCTTTCTGCGATGTGTCAAGAGCTTGGTGCCAAAACAATAGATTTTGGAATCGCAAAAGATAATATTGAGGAACTATCTGAAAAAATCCGCCAAGCCCTCAGAGTTGCTGATGCTCTAATCACTACTGGGGGTACAAGTGTCGGTGGCTTAGATCTTGTGCCCGATGCAGTTAATAGCCTTGGTAAACCCGGAATTGTTGCTCATGGTTTAGCTCTAAGACCTGCTATGCCAACTGGTGTTGCAGTATTAAATGATAAACCCGTTATGCTTCTATCAGGAAATCCAGTAGCATCAATAATCGGGTTTGAAGTATTTGGCAGACCTGCCCTTTGCAGGCTTTTGGGTTTAAACAAGACTGAACAACGTCTCATCTTGAAAGCTGTATTAACCCGTAAGGTGTCAGGTGTTTTGGGTAGAAAAACATACGTAAGGGTTCTTGTAAAACTCAGAGATGAATTAATTGCCGAACCTATTAGCGCTAAGGGTCCTAGTGCAATATCTACAATGACTAAAAGCAATGGATATGTGGTTATTCCTGAAAATCGCGAAGGATTAAAGGAAGGCGAAACCGTATGCGTTCAAATGTTTGGCAGTATAGAGGTTGAAATTTAATGTTTCGTAAACTAGTAACATTTGAAGAAGCACAAAAAACCATTGATGAACATTTTAAACCTATATCTATGGGGGATGAGGATGTTGCGCTTCTTGAAGCTTATAACCGTGTGCTCAAAGAAGACCTTATATCTACCCTGGATGTGCCCTCTTTTGATCGCTCAACAGTTGATGGCTATGCTGTTAAAGCGGAGGATACGTTTGGTGCGGATGAAAATCAACCTGTAACGTTTAACCTTTCGGGTGTGGTTTTTGCTGGCGAGCAACCTAAAATGATTTTAGATAAGGGCGAAGCAGTTGAGATTGTCACAGGCGCCCCTTTACCTGAAGGTGCAGATGCTGTTGTTATGGTTGAAGACGTTGAACGACTAAATGATCAACTGCAAGTATACACCTCTGTAACCCCGTTCATGAATGTCATGAAAAAAGGATCTGACATTAAATCTGGCAAAATAGTATTACATGCTGGACAGGTATTGGGTGCTTCAGAAATTGGTGCTTTAGCTGCTTTAGGATTAACCAAAGTTCGCTGTTTCAAACCCCCCATAGTCGCAGTATTATCTATCGGTAATGAAGTTATTGAACCTGGAAAAATATTACCTACAGGCAAAATCTTTGACATAAACTCTTACAGCTTAAGCACCGCGGTCATAGAGTGTGGTGCAAAACCGGTATTTTTTGGAGTTATCCCTGACGATAAAGACTCTCTAAGAAAAACTTTGACAACTGCATTAGCTTCATCAGACATTGTACTTACCTCAGGGGGTGTCTCTATTGGACCATACGATTATACACCCCAAATTGTCGACTCCATAGGCAAACCTGGCGTGGTTGTTTCTGGCATCGCAGTTAAACCCGGAAAACCTACAACCATAGCCTTTGTACAAAACAAACCCATATTCTCCTTACCCGGCAACCCTGCAGCAGCCCTGTTGATGTTTTATTTATTAGCCCGTCCTATTATTCAACGCCTCTGCTGTAAAACAACAAGTGATATGCGATCAATTAGAGCGTTTGCTGGCGCAAAATTGTTCTCTGCAAAAGGCCGACGAACCTTTATCATGGTTCATCTAGTGTTAGACGTTGAAAAATGCCGTTTAACTGCCAAACCCCTTACCAGCGCATCTGGAGCGATTACATCCCTAACGGAAGCTGACGGGTTTGTCGAAATCCCTGAAAATCAACAATACATAAACAAAGACGAAGAAGTACTGGTCAAACTATTCCGTTCCATTTAGATTTTGCTGCTTTCATAAACACGTAACATACATCAACCTTCTTTTTACAATAAGATTTTAACTATCTGACAACACTATATTGTTAGTGGAAAGCTTTGATTGAACGACAGAATATATCCATATACACAGTTGGGCACTCAACACGTTCAATTGAAGAATTTATCGAAATTCTAAAAACCTATAACATCACCCTACTTATTGACATACGTGCAGTACCTCGTAGTCGTCACAACCCTCAATTTAACAAAGAAACCCTACTAAACACCCTAAAACTCTACAACATAAAATATCTATCTCTCCCCAACATCGGTGGTATGCGTCACCCAAAAAAAGATTCAATCAACCTTGCCTTAGAAACCCGCAGCTTTCGTGGGTATGCTGATTTTATGCAAACTAAAGAATTCACAGAAAACCTATTAAAACTCATTATTTTAGCTAAAGAAAACTATTCAGCATTAATGTGTGCAGAAACACTGCCTTGGCGCTGCCACAGAAACCTAATTAGCGACGCACTGGTAGTTAGGCATGTTCAAGTTTTGCATATAATCAGCAAAACCAGCGTCCTTACTCATCAACTTAATGAATTAGCCCATGTAGACGGCACAAAAATTTCTTACCCCCTATTTAGCCCTAAAGAGAACCCTCAAAGAACACTTGGTACCTTCGGAACGGTATAACATAGATGCGCTAATTAACTTTTAACAGTAAAACAAGTTTATTTGGTATACCTAATTTTTCTATGTCTACAATCTCAATTTGCTGTTGTGATCTTAAACAATGGAATACCTTGTAACTTGGAGTTTTCACAAGTTGTTTGTAGGGCACTTCCCTGAAAGCATTTGACGGCTTTCATAGTTCTTCCCGTACCGACTTGTCGATGGTGTAATCTCACATGAAAGCATTTTGTGGTTTTCGTTGTTCTTCTAGCATCAACTTGCTGATGGTGTGGTCTTCTATGGAAAAGTCTTTTTTTCCATTGCACTTCAATGAAAACTCGTTTTATGAAATTTGTTAGATGATATCAAGTCTGCTCTTTTAATACTGGTGACTATGCCAATGTCATTTACAGGTAATGTTTCACAAAATATTGATGCCTGTGTTCTGGTCTTTAAAATTTTGAGCTAAAAAGAAAAGAAAA
>Ga0209737_10002711_pt1 | contig 12360 bp, 10 predicted proteins | sample TergutCu122P3_FD_187284 | JGI IMG/M metagenome (GOLD analysis project Ga0209737, IMG submission 187284) | Cubitermes ugandensis P3 segment gut microbial communities from Kakamega Forest, Kenya - Cu122 P3 (SPAdes) (version 2) | ecosystem: Host-associated > Arthropoda: Insects > Digestive system... | reverse complement strand
CCCCCCATGACTCCAAAACCGATGACTACCGGCAAGGTATTCTCAGGCGTGGCAAAGCTTGACACAAAAATACCGATTCCTGCCAACGCTGCTCCTGCCAACGCCACTGGCCGTGGACCGAATCGGTCCTGTAATCGCCCGGCCACCATCACACCGAAAGACATCAGACCGACAGCAAGTGCATAGGGAAGGCTGGCTTGCGAACTGGTCCACGCCCACTGTTGCGTGAGCGCCTTCCCAAAAATGGACCACGCATATAACACGCCGTTTACTAAATTAATGACCAACGCTGCAAGGAGCACTATGTAGGCTTTTTTAGGGAGATTGATAAGAAGCCTTTCGATTCGTTTTGGAAATAGACCAACCATACTACCACGGAGCTTCACAAATCAGAGGGCCGTGCGTGCAATAGAGACGATGATTCGCATAACAATTCAGTAACACGGAAGAATATCCGCAGGTGAGCAATAAACATTTCAGCAACACGCGGAAATAGCCATGAGCATCTTACTAGAATGAAGGCAGCTGGATCAGAAGTATCTCGCAACTTACGCGTATCTGGGAAAACCACCTCGGGGGAGGAAGCGCTGTGCGGAGAACGATGAGTGGCTATAGTTTGGCACTACGCGTGTCTTGCGTACTGCTTGTGGTCACCTTTTGTATAACCCTTGGAAGTCTCATTCCTCTTCTTGCACAAGCAAAACCTTCCCGTCGCTCAATCATCATACCTGCTTTAGAAAGACAGGCGCATTCAATCGATGTCGGCTTGTCCAATATCAGTTCTGATGACCTGAAAGAAGAGACTATCGATACCATCATTGGCAAGATCGCGTGCAGAATCGACGAGTACGATGTCGTGCAAGGTCTTCGATATCTCAATAACACCGATCCGATTGTCTTGGTGATCGATGATCTGATATACGATCAAGAATCATCGGATAATTCAGGCACGAATCATTCCCTGCAACAACAACCATCAGAATCATCCCGTGATTCTTCATCAGAGGGTCAGGTATCGTCTGCTGCCAGGGATACGGCACCCATCTTGCAAACCATCGGATGGCTTGTTACCGGTTGCGTCTGCATAGGCCTAGGGGATGTGGGAAAACGAAGTAAAAAGAAAGATGCCTTCTACTTCCCTCAACCATCACCTCTTCACAGTCCCCCAATGGACACTCAAAGGATATTCAGTTAAGGTGCAAGGACGCGCAGACTAGTAAGCGGTTGCAGTCCGTCCGTCTCCATGACACTGGGCACAATCTATCGTGGTCGACCATCCGGCAGACTTATTATGGATGGAATCCAATTCAGAAAGCGTCGCACCGGTAGTGGTCGCCTCATCTGTCGTTGTGGATGTATCACTGGCATCACTGGCATTACAGCCAATCATGAACAGACAAAGCAGGAGGGCGCATAGAATCAAGATTGCTTTCGTTCTCATCGATCTTCCTTTCGCTGGTATCCAACGCTGCAAAACAAAGAACTCATGTGCACTGATTCAGCCCCCAAGACAGGGTGCACACCAGCACACAGTTTTCCTGGAAGCATTCATCATTATCCCAAGTCCGAGAAACATTACGGGCAATCGGATTCATTCTCCGCCGATTCTATACATCCTCCCTTTCCCTTCACTCATTTTATCGCTCGTCCTTTCATGGGAAAGATACGGCGGACTTCCTGATGCGAGCGAGGTGCTTATTTTGTATCTCATGTGTGCTTGTATCTCATAGGCGCCGTACAAGATATACTAAAGAGGAAAATCCAAGCATTCCGATGAACGAGGTGGTGTAACCGTGCCTTTTGATATGGCAAGTCTCATACCGTATGTGGAATCGAACGTGGTCGAGCTGATTGCACTGGTTACCGCCGTCTTTATGGGATGGCAAGTACTGGCAATGCGCAGACAATTCAAGCAGGATTTGGCATGGCGCAGGCGGGAGCGAGCCGTAAAGCTGACGAGCCATTACGTTGCGGAGATACTGCCCAGCATAGATGTACTTGAACATATATCGCGCAATCAAGGTCTTGGGATCAAGTCCAGCCTCAAGTCGCGCAAAGTAAGAACGTTCAAGGTCGCCGAAGCTAACAGGATCTTTGGACCGACTTATCTCGACGAGCATAATGAGATTCTCAGAAACCGGATCGATAATCTACCGGAACATGTCATCTGCATGGTGAATTCTGAAATGGATCGCTTGAATTTCAATTTCGAGAAAGAGCTATCCCTCCATGAGCAGATCTTCTATATAGAAAAGAAGCTGCTTGATAAGTTGGAGATCTTTGCTGCAGAGGTCAACCTCAAACTTGCCGATAACGATATCGTCTTTGTTCAGCAGAACGAGACATTTCTCACCACCATTGAAACCCTCTACCCCATCCTTTGTCTCGAAAATGAAAACCGACTAGGACTACGCTATAAGCAGATCAAGAAACTCTTTGTTTCCTGGAGAAGAAGATATATCGGTCTGCCGGTGTTTCCTTACTTCTTACCCGGTTTGGATGATGCACTGGACCAAGAAGTCGAGCCTGGTGAAAACGGCTCGAAAAGAATAAGGAAACCCCTCATCATAAAACTGGGAGCATAATCAGCACACTATCCCCCACACGTTGTGCAGGAGATACGTTGCCCAACCATAAACTGAGCCACACAATAATTGTATGGCTCAGTCATTACCTGCAATCCCACGGTGTATTTCTATTTCAAGGTGTGAGAATCGTCGTTTCTTCGTTGACGCTAAAAGCATGTATGGTAAAAGGCATGTTTATTTCAAGACAAGTGAATTGATCATCGTATCAAAGTCATCACTTACTGCACCAAAGTCTTTTTCCAAAGCGCTACAAGCAATTGAATACACATAGGAATCCTGAATTATATAGGTGTATTTTTGCATCAAGACTAATCCTGATACATCATACGTCATGGTATATTGCAGGGCATCCATACCGTCAACGGTCGTGTTAGCTGTATCCGAAAATGTTGCACTGGGAAATGTATTCTTCAATAAGTCCTGTGCATATGCCACATGATCATCATCCATTTGTGGGTCGACTGTTAGAATAACCATGCCTCCGGGAGCTCTACCGTCAACATTCTCATATTGAGGTACTACAGCAGCTTCCATCCTTTCCCAACCAGCAGCGGGGGTAATCGACATTTCCTTTTTGCCCAATGAAATACCATCATCGCTGTCTACTGCCGTATCTGAATTATCACCGGAACTGGTCAGAGCAGCATCACTTGTATCGGATGTAGCGTCATCACTTCCACCACACGCAACAAGGCAAAGTGCCATAATCAAAATTAAAACCACTACCAAAAACTTTTTCATACGTCGTTACCTCCCTTATCTCAACCTTCTGGATTGAACTCACTTTTCAGATTAGCAATGATTCGTATGCAAAAAGGTTGTGGGTTCCACGAAATACGATGCCTGTTCCAATTTTTGGAAAGAAAGAACGTCAGATGCTTCAGGCAGTTCGTTACCTATCGATCTATCGACGAGAGGCTCGCCCGATACTCTTTCGGGCACATGCCGGTCATTTCCTTGAATACCTTTGCAAGCCAACCTTGGCTGTCTGCCCCACAAACAGCAAACGCCTCGGTTATCGTCAAGTTCTCATCAGCAAGTTTCTCTTTGATGCGTTCTACCTTGCATGTCTGATAATACTCCTTCGGGGTGATGCCCGCATACTGTTTGAATAAGCTGTAGAGCTGACTGACACTTATGTTCAGAGCTTTCGCAATCACATCCTTATCGAACTCTTCCTGACAATGGGTATCTATGTACTCTTTAGCCCGAGCAACATCCGGATGCCCTTGATATATGCTTTTTACGACAAGCACAAACACAACATAGACGATCTGCTCCCCCTCCCACACAGGAAACAAATGAGCCACTGCGTTGGCCGACTCGAATGGCTTTTCGTCGATAAGCCCTCGATCAACCAGATCCTGAATGGGCGGTCTGAAGGGTCGGGAAACCGCTTCGCCGCGAAATGCCCTTTGGACAAAATCCCGCAGTCCCATGTGGTCGTTGATCACCGGATCAGTCAATACATTGTATTTCCCTATAAGCGAATCCGCGTCTGCAATACCATTGAAGTTTGCAAAAGCTTTATTAGAAAATACCGCAAAACCATCAGCTGAAAAAATCTCAACAGGAATCGGGAACATGTCCAACATCTGAAACATGAGTTCCTTGTCATCAAGTAGCATCTGAAACGACTGCGTAAGCGCAGGGTTTATGTCAGCATTATCAGGGTGTGTCACTTCATTCTCACTATTCATTCGCATTCATCCTTCAAATGGCGGATACATGCAGCAACGGATTCCAGTGTATGTGAATTCCTGGCTCCGTGCGCTTACAAGTGAGAGTGAATATCCGTATAGCACGGATAGTACTTCTTAGGGAAGTATGTCTTTGGGAATAAGCGAGACGTGCATCGGTAACTTTTTCGGCAACGCCTTATCAAACGTCAAAAGCGGGACTCTGGAAAAGCGATCAGGCGCCTCCCAGTGCGAGCTGTCGAGAGAATCAGCAGACGAAGCAGATTTCCGTTTTATGAAGGAGTTGGTAATCGACGCGTACAAGCGTACGCGAGATTGTCGAGGACGCACAGAAAAAGGAAATGAGCGAGTCTGTGGCGGAGAGCTAGAGATTCGAACTCTAGATACGCTATCAACGTATACACGCTTAGCAGGCGTGCGCCTTCAACCACTCGGCCAGCTCTCCGCAGATAATGTGGCAGCTGCCACATAGCCTTGATATTGTATCAAATCGTACGCACTACCGATGCATGTGCTTCATCTCTTTCGATGAATCCACGTATCAGCCACGTATCAGGGACACGCTATCGGCCTTATACAAGATTCTTACTGGTCTGCACAACGAAATCCTGCACGTTGGTGATGATGCTGCGCGCTGATAGACTACCGCGATCCCCCAACTTGTTTGCAGCGAACTCTGAGATATCGACAAGATAGTAATAAAGCTGTCTGATCGCTCCCTCATCCGTTACCCGAAACGAAGGTGCCATATTGCCCGCAGCAATCGAATGCAGGGTTGTTGCCATACCGATGATAGTGGTCGCTTTGCACAGATGTGCACGCATGGCATCCTGTGCTGCATACGCATCTGCGTACACCTCAGGCAGAGGTCCATCATCACGGATCGAGCCCGCAAGGACGAAGGGTACATCATGTTTCACAATCTGATTCATGATGCCGTCAGAGATGCTTTCGTGTTCCACGAAAGCCGCTATAGAACCCAGTTCACGTACGCGATTGATGGTATCAAGATGATTGTAATGCCCATGAGGATGTTGAAGCTGCGTATAGATATCGAGTCCCAGTGCACTCTTCTTGTAGGATGCCTCAAGGTCATGGACCGCCAGTGCATTTCCTGCAAGGAGTGCGTGCACGTAACCCGCTTCGACAAGCCTTGAGAACGCCGCGCGACTATCGGAATCGAAGGCACATGCCGGGCCCAAGACCCACACGATATACCCGTGTTCCTTCTCGTAGCGCAGTTGCTCGTAAAGCTGGTCGTAATCCATCGAAAAGGATGTCTCGCGACTGCGCCCTTGTCTGAACGCGAAGCATTCGTCGAATGCCGCTCCTTCTTCACCGAATCCATTGGCATGAACATAGATGCCCTCACTGCCATCCTCACAACGCCCCACCGCGACAAGATCACCCGCTTTCACATTACGAAATTCCCGAACGGCAATCGAGCCCTCGTCGAGCACGGCAACACAATCCATACGGCTTTGCTTTGCCAACAGCCATTGTCCGTCCACTTTGAAGTATTCAGGGAAGATGGTGGTGGCATGATAGCCGGACGGCACGACCCCGTCGGCAGGTGCAGGCTCGAAAACAGCATCCGGTGCGCTTGACAAGTGTTCAGGGGAAAAATCAGGATGTCGGTATTCTTTAAGTTTGAACTCCACGCTTACATCTCCTCATACAAATCGCTTATTCATGCATAAACAGTAATGCGATTGTAGCGGATTGAGGCGGTGCAGGGACAGTATACATCGTCAAATCTGTATTTTGCGCAGCTGCCGCATCAACAGTAGTAGCATCGCCACCCTTTACTCATTGATACGTACCTCTATGATCTGAGGGTAATTGAAAAGTCTTAGGGGAACGAATCGATACCCTAACCCTGCACTGACTAACAAACGGTCATCATACAGCCCTCGGTAATAGGTTGGTTTTATTCCTTGCCCATGGGCATAAAGACCTCCGATATTGGGCAGGATCCACACCCCACCATGCGCATGACCACTGAACATCAGATCGAACTCATGATATTTATACGACTGATCCCCGATCAATGCATATCGCTGGGGATAGTGCGACAACACGATACGCAATCCAGGCATCAGGGATAGTCGATCGAGCAGTTGGCTTTCCGGTACCTCGTCCTCATGGGTGTAGCGGGTATCAAAACCCACTATGTTCACCATGCCACCTGCAGTAGCAAGGGTCACGATTTCATTATCAAGCGTAAAGACGCCTCTTTCACTCAAGCATCCAAGAAGTTCATCACGTCTTTCAGAGCGCCATTCGTGATTGCCTGAGACATACACCACAGGCACCTGCTCTGCCAATGAACCGAGGAACCAGATGACATTGTCGAAGTTTCGTGCCGTATAGTCGATCATATCTCCCGTACACACGATCACGTCGGGCGCACGCTCCATAACGCGCGCGTAGAGCTCTTGATTGCGCGGACCGAACTGTTTGCCATGCAAATCACTCAGATGCACGATGTTCACGTTGCCTACGCGATCGTTTGAAAGGTGATAGGTCGTTGTCTCAAGATTATTGTTCTGATAGTAGAAGAAGAATACGAGTGCCAAAGCAATCGTAGACATGACAAAAAACGTGATGACCTTCCGGGTAAAGGATTTCCTTCGCACCATATGATTAAGAATAGCGAATCGTCTGGCCTTCTGTGTTGCGCCTTAGGAACTTGTCAGAGTATCAACACACCAGCAAGACAAGCCTTTTAGGGTGCCCTTAAAGACTTTCGCCCAAATCCTCCTTGAATTTCGCTGCGAGTTGCTCAGGCCAATCGGTTACTGCTTCCAGTCTTCCTAGGAAGAAGCGCAGCTTTGAAGGCTCCTCTACAAAACGCAATCCCTTGACCAAGTGACGGTTCTCATAAAGCCACGTGATGCGGTCGATCGCATATTGAACTTGCGAAAGCGTGAACACACGACGAGGAAGTGCCAGACGAAGTAACTCCATGTCAGCAAGCTTCTCTGTACCATCGGCATTACGCGCTTCTGACATCGTACCGCGCTCCATGCCTCGTATGCCTCCTGCTATATACATGGCTGCTGCCAACGCACCGGAAGGGTACTGGTCTTGCGAGACATGATCGACGAATGCCATCGCATCGATGTGGCAGCCCAAGCCACCGGAGGGGGTTACAACCGGAACGCCGCGCTCTTTCAGTTCACTTACCATATGCTCGATGAACTGAGGACCTTGACTGATCATGTGATAATCCGTGACCTCGTCAAGACCTACAGCAAGTGCCTCCATTTCGCGCACACTCATGCCACCATATGTCAAAAATCCTTCATAGACAGGGATAAGTTCGCGAATCTTGGTGTTCGCATATTCATCATTCGTGCAGATGCCGCCTCCACGAGCCTGACCGAGTTTTCGTGCAGAGAAATAGAGGATGTCAGTATGGTCTGCGATCTCGCGGATGATATCGATTATCTCGGCATCTTTATACGCCTCTTCCCGTGTCTTGATGAAGTACAGGTTATCAGCAAGCAAACTTGCATCAAGCACCAAGGGCAAATCGTACTCTTTGCTGATCGCATAGATATCCTTAAGGTTGGCAAGAGAGAACGGCTGACCGCCGATAAGATTGGTACCGGCCTCCATGCGCACGAAGGGGATACGATCGACACCGGTCTTCTCGATGAACGCGCGCAACATCTCAGGAGGCATATTCCCCTTGAAGGGGTTGTCACTGGTCACCTCGCAGGCGTCGGGATAGTGGAGCTCGACCACTTCCCCACCCATCAGATCGATGTGCACCTTGGTTGTGGTGAAGTGATAGTTCATGGGGACAAGGTCGCCCTCTTTGACATAGACCTTTGCCAGAAGATGCTCGCAGGCACGCCCTTGATGCGCAGGAAGAAGATATTTCTTACCAAACAGCCGTTGTGTGACCTCTTCGAGTCGCGTAAAGGTCGCACTTCCGGCATAGCTATCATCAGGGGCCATCATCGCGCTGAGCTGTCGGTCACTCATCGCATTGACCCCGCTATCGGTCAACATATCAAGAAAGATATCCTTGTTGTGCAAAAGGAACGTATTGAAGCCCGCTTCTTTGATGGCAGCAAGTCGTTGGTCGATAGGTACCAGGTTGAGCCGCTGGATAATGCGGGTCTTGTGCATCTCGACAGGAAACGATTCTCCTGAAAAATATCTGATCTCTGACATGCAGCCTACTCCTTGTTCTCGAACCGATCTTTCAAACCTGTCGCGCCACTGGATCACCCGTCGACTTTACCTGTCGACCAAGGTCACTTATTACCAGAAATTCGTATTACCAATGAACGGATACCCGCGTACCGGCACCAACACGCCAATACAGATCAGCTGCTGCCCACATAGGCAGATTCACGCATCCGTGTGAACCTGCAAACGTCCAGCGATTACCCCCGAACCAGGGCTGCCAGGTCGCGTCATGCAGTCCATGCCCTGCCCAGGTAAAGGGCATCCAATAGGAAACCGGCGCTGCATAATCAGCACCTCGCAAAACTGTCGGACTTTGCTTGTATAAGACACTGAACTCACCTGCCGGTGTCGGTGTCGACGGCTTTCCGGTCACGACATCCGATTGCAGAACCACCGTGCCATTATGGATATACATCATCTTCTGAGTTGAGAGATTCACGTCGATATACGTACCGAAGTAGACCGGGCCTGCCGGAGCTGGAGGCTTCGGGGGAGTATACGTCGTCTGAGCAGGACGGAATTTCTGTGTCGCGCTTGTTATGTTTTTCGATGCACGCAACGAGCTTCCTGAGCCCTCGCCCGCTCTCAAAGTCAGATACAGACCGCTTCTGGACTGAAGATAGTACCACCCGTCACCCGCATGAACAAATCGCCACAGCTTGCCGCCTGCCGTACCCTTGCCAACAAGCTTCACAGGGGAATTATTAGCGGTAGAGTTATCCCTTATCCCCAATACACGTCTTGTTTCTACACATTCGATATAGAAATATTCGCTCGAATATTTTGTGAACCGCCATTTCTGAGAAGTAGCTCCTGATTTCCTTTTATTCATAACAATCGAAATACCATCAACAGTCTTACTGACCCGACGTTGAATCCGCAACGTCTTCGGTGTCTCAAGGTAATGGTATTTTGATTTTGGCATCAGAGTTGTCTTGGGGAATTTGAATATCTGACTCTTTGAAGACGACGGTGATGCAAGGCGGATACGGTGAGTACCATTGCTATTCTTGGTAAGAGCCATCGCCTGCCCTGTCTGGGTATTGATGATCCGATAGCCACCGAAAGTACGTTCGACCGTCCACATCTGATTCGCTGTAGGTCCACTGCCATTCCCTCTTTTTTGAACAAGATTGCTTCCCGATGGTGTGAGGTATTGACCGGAGAATAGGGACTGGAACGCGTAAACATCCTCTCCGTAAGAGTGAATCTCGAACTTCTGCGGGAATGTACCATCGGACTTTGATGCTACGATGCTTGTGCCTACCTTGCGAGAGGCATGTGCAATCTCCATACGTTTTTTCGGTGCTTGAATGGGAGTGATAAGACTATATCCCGTCGCAATTGGACGTTTATTGGGTGCCCGTAATGAGAACTTCTGATTGACTGCCGTCTTACTGGGATGCCACTGGTACACACGAGTACCTGCTTTAGTCGAGCTTCCTGCTACGGCAAGATTAAGCCCGCTCTCCCGTGAGGTGAACGACAGGCTGCCATCAGCATTGACATTGATTGCCCATCTTTGCCTCTTAGCCGCCTTATAGGTATCCTGCGCGATTCCGACTCCTGCAATACGATTGCCCTGCGGAACGTACAGTGCATATCCCGAGATCATCGGACGTATCGAGTAGAAGCCATCGCCTTCCTTTTTAATCATATACATTTGACTGAGGGCATTCTTCGCGGGATTGATGACTAGCTTTCCACCCGTCTGATTAGCCGTTCCTCTGAACTCCAAATCAGGAGAGCCAGGTATCTTTGAGGTTATCTTATATATACCATCCTCGATCTCTGCATTCCCCGGGGCAACGGAGACATTGAAGGGAAGCAGTGCGAAACTTTGCTTTTGAGCACCAGATGCCTTACTTATCGACACTCCTGATCCATCCTGAAACTTTGTTCCCTTGATAGTCATTGCATAAGGAGTCTTGAACTGGTCGAGTGCGACTATCCCTGACCCGAACGAAGCATTGACCGACGAAAGAGCATTTATGATCACAAACCTGCCTGCATGAGCAGGATCCGCAACAACAAACCATCGTTGAGCACGCGATGAGCTCTTCGCATTCTGAACTATATCGATACCACCTTTTGCAGCTTTTCCCTGTGTCTCAAGATATTTACCTGAATTCACATTCATAATGGTATAGGTGCCGGTATCAGCATCGAATCTGAAATCGAACCATTGGCGCATATTCATATTGGATGTGAATATCTGCGTTTTCGCATTATTTGCCTTTGAGCCACCAGCGATCTCCACCACAAATTTGTTAGCAACCAACGTGCGCATTGCGTAACGACCATCAGGTATCGGAGCAACAAAAGGTCCAGGAGATACCACTGCAGCATTAACCTCAGGAAGCAAAGGTTCAATCTCTTCTGACAAAGGTTCGTCAGGTTCGATAAGGTCGATATCGATCGACTCTTCCTCATCATACAAATCGGAATCGTCAGGCTCGAATACGTACTCGTCATCGCCAGAAAGAATCTCTTCTAACTTCTGCACATCGTCTAGTGCATCCGGTTGTATGATCTCAGCAAAAGCGACCGAAGCCGGCAGTACGATTGAAAGAATACATAAGCTGACCAACAACAGTGATAATGAGGTTCGAAAAATGCGCGTAAGCATGGTGCCCTTCCGTCAAAACGAATGCATCGATAAAGAGTTTTGTTTCTTAGACAATTATAGAGCTATTTTCTACCCGTGAACGTGTCTACCAATGAACGGAAACCCGCATACCCGCGCTTACGCGCTTATAGAGGTTCCCTGCGGCAGAAAGAGGCATGTTCACGCAGCCACGTGAGCCCGCATACGTCCAGCGATCCCTTCCAAACCACGGTTGCCAGGTCGCATCGTGCAATCCATGCCCTGCCCAGGTAAAGGGCATCCAATAATCCACCGGTGTGGCATAGTCAACCCCTCTTAAAATGGTAGGGCTTTCCTTGTAGAGGATCTGATAGGTTCCTGGCGGTGTCGGTGTCGAGGGTTTACCGGTCACCACATCAGAACGCAAGACAACCTGACCATTCTGGACAAACATCATTGTTTGAGTTGTCAGATTCACATCGACATACGTACCGAAATACTTCGGTGCTGCCGGTTTCGCAGAAGCAACCGTTGTCTTTGCAAAACGGAATTTCTGAGCATAATACGTAATCGATGTCTTCCCCGTTGCATATCCATTGGTCGTTCCCAGTGCATTCGCGGTCAGATAGAGTCCTGAGCCCGACTGCAAATAGAACCAGCCACTACCAGCAGGCACCAAGCGCCAGCGATGTCCTGAAAGATTCTGATTATCAACGAGCTCGATTGCGGATCCATTCACTTTGGAGTTGCCTTTAACGCCCACCACGCGACCGGACTGGGTACAGCGGATAGAGAACCAGTCATCCTTTATATTCACGAACTGCCATTTTTGCGAGAGTACGGTGCTCTTCTCTGCCATCTGGATACGAGTGCCAGCAGCTGTCTTCCCATTGAATCGCTGAAGAGAGAATGCTTGTGGGCTTGTCAGCATGAAGATGCCATTAGGAGGCCCAAGATGAATCGCCGTGAACGTGAAAACCTGGGCCTTATCCGCTGATCGGACGGCAAGTCTCACATCATGACCACCGGTTCCTCCTGCGGTCAAAACCATCGCCTGACCTGTGGAGACACTTATGATGTTGTAGCCACCAAGCGTGCGCTCGACGCGCCATTTTTGTGACGCTTTGGGTTGTCCGGAAGAGCCTGACTGCTGCACTACCGTACCGTTACCTGCCGTCACATAAAGACTGGATTGCACTGATTGAAATGAATATATGCCTTCACCCAGATGTTTGGCCTGGAAACGTTGACTGAAGGTACTATCCGCCTTCGATACCTG
>Ga0209737_10002710_pt1 | contig 12364 bp, 13 predicted proteins | sample TergutCu122P3_FD_187284 | JGI IMG/M metagenome (GOLD analysis project Ga0209737, IMG submission 187284) | Cubitermes ugandensis P3 segment gut microbial communities from Kakamega Forest, Kenya - Cu122 P3 (SPAdes) (version 2) | ecosystem: Host-associated > Arthropoda: Insects > Digestive system... | reverse complement strand
TATGTATGGCTTGAGTATGCTCTGCTGGCTTGTTGCACTTTCTCGAAAAGATTTGAGCTATGTCTATCCTTTTATTGCGCTGACATTCATCATCATATTGCTTGCATCAAAATTTCTTTTCCATGAACAACTGCCACTGCTTCGGATTATTGGAACGCTTATTATTGTTTTTGGAATACTCGTAATCGTACGGACATGAGGCTGAAAATTATTCTCCGAAGTTGATACCACTACTCATAAATCCTTTTTTCACACATATATAACAAGATAACTGTAATTTGTCCTTATCGCGGCGTGGAGAGCCCTCCATGCCGAGGGAGGCTAAATAACCCCCATTTTACTGGATGGGGATTAAGAGAAGTTATCAGAGTTCGTCCGTGATAAAACCTTCTCGCGGCGCACTCAAACAAGAACTATTTAGATCCTCCATCGACGATAGGAGATGGGGGGTCTTCTCGCCTACTCGCGGCGTGGCGAGGTGATGACATGAATTTTGAATTGCTAAAAAAATTATCAGATGCACATGGAATTTCCGGATTTGAAGGAAATATCCGAGATATTGTCAAAAAAGAACTGAAAAGATTCGTCGATGAGATAACAGAAGATAGTAATGGCAATCTGATTGCTATTCGTCATGGCTCTGACCTGAAAGTCATGATTGCATCTCATATGGATGAAATCGGATTTATGGTGCAGCATGTTACTGAAAAAGGCTTCATCAAATTCGTGCCAATCGGTGGATGGTACGCACCATCTGTTCACACTCGCCGTGTCATTATACATGGAACAAAAGGGTCAGTATATGGCGTAATAGGTTCAAAACCTCCTCATGTAATGCAACCAGAAGATCGAAGAAAACCTGTCGAACTAAAAGATATGTTCATTGATATTGGCTGCACCAGTGCTGATGAAGTAGAAGAACTCGGCATTGAGATTGGTGCACCAATAACAATAGATACCGAACTCGTCAAACTTGCAGGTTCTCGTGTAACAGGAAAGGCTCTTGATAATCGAGCTGGAGTCTATATCTTAATCGAGGCTTTAAAACAGGTAGAGACATCACATACGATCTATGGTGTATTTACTGCACAAGAAGAGGTTGGATTAAAAGGTGCGCGTGGTGCTGCATTTTCAATCGACCCAGATATTGCAATTGCAATCGATGTAACGATTCCAGGAGATCATCCGGGTATTACAAAAGAAGAGGCACCTGTTTTGATGGGAGATGGACCGGTCATTGGTATTGTCAATGCTGCTGGACGCGGATTGATTTCAGATCCTAAACTCATTGCATGGCTTCGAAAAGCCGGAGACAAAGAGAAAATTCCATATCAACTCGAAGTAAGTGATGGTGGAAACACTGATGCATCAGCAATTAACCTCGTTCGTGCTGGAATACCAAGTGTGCCACTGTCTGTGCCAACACGTTACATTCACTCACCTGTTGAAGTGCTTGATATGAAAGATCTTGAGTCGACAATGCAACTCATCGTCGCAGCACTGAAGACCAAGCCAAAACGGTAAGAATTGACGACATACCTGCGGCAGACTCAGTTGGTAGGCCTGTATCTATATGAGCGGTGATTCCGCTTTTATAGAGGCATACGGTGCCTAGGCATTCTGAAAATATTTGAAGCGTACAAAATCTCTCTGGTGTAACCTAAAATCGATGTTACACCTAACGGATGATGGTATTACCTAATTGAAATACCGTTCCCGTAGTTGTATAGGGTGCTGACAAAATTTGCGCCAATTTTGATTTCCAATCTGCCGAGTTGCGCTACTCCCATCTTTGGGCTTATTATTTCTGAGCTTTCGCTTTAAACGATCCAATACATGAAACCTCCATAGTAAAATGAGGAAAAAGATAGTAAGAGTAAATATTTGCAAAAAAAATTGGTATGAGATAGTGAAACATGATTAAGGATAAAATAGAAGAAAAAATAAGAAATAGGTTGGCATATCTTGTAAGGCGTGTACCACAAGGAAACATAAGTAAATTCATATATGTGTATGTATATATAATGACTTCTCCTCTTATGCCGTTCTTGAAAGAAAATAAGCAGTTAAACTATGGACTTGATTTAAATGACGAACATCTAAGGAGCTCTATAGAGAAGAATGAAGTGGATTTGGAAAAAAGAGCATGGAGTGAAGAGTTTAACCACGGAGAAAGTTGGAGTGAAACGTGGGGAAGCTCACAAGCTCAGTGGCAAGGATCTATATTACCTCGAATATCAAAGTGGCTCCCTTCTTCTAATATTTTAGAAATTGCACCTGGGCATGGAAGGTGGAGTACATTTTTGATTGATAATGCGACTTTTTATATAGGTGTTGATTTCAGTCAAGAATGCATTGAATTTTGTCAAGAAAGGTTTTCTGAAGCTAAGCATGCCCGTTTTTATGCAAATGATGGCCAAACCCTATCAATGGTGAAAGACAATTCTTGTGACTTTGTTTTCTCATTTGATTCTCTTACTCATCTGGAAATCGATGTTATGGAGAGTTATATAAAAGAAATTATCAGAGTTTTGAGCGATAATGGAGTCGCTTTCATTCATCATTCAAATGCAGGAGAGTTTTTAGATATTTATCCTGATCTGATTCCTGGATGGAGAGCTAGAAGTGTTACTGCAGAAAAGATAAAAAATTGTATCGAGAGTAATGGAGGTGTTCCATTACTTCAAGAGTGCATTAATTGGAAAACAAAAGAATGTATCGATTGTTTGACACTTTTTGCTAAAGACACAGGTTCCAAAAAAGCATTTACTTCTATTCAAAATGACTTATTCATGGTAGAAGCTATGCTTATTAAAACGAGAATTAATCCATATATGACTGAAACTTCGTAGAAGCTATTCAAGCACAATGGATCTTGAGTCTACCATGCAACTCATCGTTGCAGCACTGAAGATCAATCCAAAACTATAGATTGAATTGAAAATTCAACCTTTTCTAGGCGTGTTAGATGAGGGGTTCGAATATATTTCTTATTTCTGCACTGAATTTTTCTGCGATTTTTAATGAAGGAGATTCCACATATAAGCGCATAATGGGCTCTGTTCCAGACGGGCGAACTAATGCCCAGCAATCCTCTCTGTCAATACGCAACCCATCGATATCATTGAGTTTTTCCTGAGCAAATTCGAGTTTCAATGCAGCAAGAATCTCAGATGCTTTGTCTGTTTTGTACTTGTATGTGAGCATGTTGGAGGGAGGCAGTCCATCAACGAGCGCTGAAAGTGGCTGCTTTGTCTGTGCAAGAAGAGAAACCATCATGGCAGCAGTCATCCCTCCGTCTCTGCAAAACTGATACCATGGATAAATCAATCCACCATTTCCTTCTCCACCAAATACCACATGTGTGCCGGACTCGATATATTCAAGCATTCTTCTTGCAACATAAATGCTTCCAACCTTTGTATACTCAACAGTGCAGTTGTATTTCCGTGCAATTGTTTCAAACATACGAGAACTACTTACAGGTGTTACAATAATGCCACTCTTTCCATCCTTTTGACAGACTGCATCCTGAATTAAAGCAAATTCTCTATTTTCTTCGATGAATCGTCCCTTATCATCGATAAACACAGCACGATCCGCATCACCGTCATGTGCCACACCGAAATCAGCCTTTACTTCCTGCACAAGATCTGTTAGAGGTTGTAGCCCTTCAACAGATGGTTCTGGCATACGTGCGGGAAAGTTCCCGTCGGCCTGAGCATTTAATGTAATGACTCGACATCCAAGGCTGCTGAGCAATGCTGCTGTTGTAATATGTGCTGCACCACAGCCTGCATCTACGACGACTGTCATCCCTTTGCCGAGATCTTTTGGAAACTGAGAGACGATTGACTCTATATATGTGTGAGCAGCATTTGGATCAGAACGCTCTGTGCCGGCATTCTCCCATGTAGCAGTGTTATAGTTATTTGCAAAGATTCGCTGCTCGATCAAGATAGACTCAGCATCTGCCATTTCAGTACCATCTGTATCAATAGCCTTCACTCCATTATATTCACGGGGATTATGTGAGGCGGTAATCACAACCCCTGCATTATATGCCGGATTTGTCTTCACCATATATTGAAGAGCTGGTGTTGGAAGCACACCACAATCAACAACATCACATCCAACAGCCATCAATCCTGCTTTGACAGCAGAGACAAGTGCAGGGCCAGAAGTTCGAGTATCTCTTCCAACTGCGATAGTTCCTGGCCGAATCGATCCAAGTGCCATGCCAACTTTCATAACAAACTCAGGTGTCATAAGTTCGCCGACAATTCCACGGACTCCATTCGTTCCAAATAACTGTTTTTTATCTGTATTATTCATAATATCTTCCATGTTTGCACTGATATTTATTCTTGGGCGTTATGTATGGTATTTATCTTTTCTTTCTGCTGTGCTTCTCGCTCTTTTAAAAGGCGCATTGAAGCCTGCGCAACATGTTTCATGACTTCTGTAACTCGATCCTCTATTTCTAGCTCTGTATCAATATCAATATCAGTACTCTCTATCTCAAGTAAAAATCTGGCTACCTCACTTGCTTCAAATAATAGGTCGTCAAGCTCTTCAGGAGTATAGAATCCACACATCGCACCATATAAAAAAGTTGCACCTGCCTTGTTGACTTTCTGCTTAAAAGAGACTCGTGCTTGATTTACAGCCTGAGGAGAGTATGTGTCTTTCATAAAGGGCACGAGTTCAGGCAGATTTTGTCCAATATAGGTCATTTCTGCCCCTGAAGATGTTTGAAAATCAGCACATAGCCTTGAAATAGCCCATTCTCGTGCAGTTATAAAGGTACGTTTTCTAAGAAAAGTGTTTACCTGATCATACTGTGCACCATCAATTTTTTGAAATTTATGGTACTTCGTGGGATCATGGGAGTATGAATGCATTGCCATGATAAGCGTACCATTACGTGAATAAACCATAAAAAGTCCTGACCTCTTATCGCAAGGAGGAGATAGTTATTATGAATGAATGGCAGATAGGTGTGTTATGGAGAAGAAGCAGGTTCGTGATTATATGACCGAGGCCGTTGATACGATCTCAATTGAAGGTGTTGCTAGTGACGTGATCGCGGCGATAAAACATACAACCCACGATGGATTTCCTGTGATGAATGGTGATGAAGTCGTTGGATACATTTCTGCCCGTGATATCTTATTTGTTCCACCTGACACTCCAGTTCGTGAAATTTTCAGCAAATACCTGATTGTAGCTGATCCTGATATGATCATTTCTGATGTTGCCCGTGTCATGATTCGATCCGGTCTTCAAAAACTACCTGTTGTGGATGAAAAGAATCGATTGCTCGGCATCATTTCAAATACTGATGTTGTTCGATCTCAGATTGAACATGTTTCTCCTGAAAAAGTGTACAAATTAATGAATACACTCCACCGCCTCCATAATATAACTCCAAAAATGAAAAAAGGGCCAGTTCCTGTTCGAAATCTGCATCCAACACAGTCTCGCATCTATATGGACGAACTCGAAGGTAGGATATATGAACTAAAACGAGGACTAGCTGAGCCGATCATTGCAATCAAACTCCCAGGACGCACCTTACTTGTTGATGGTCATCATCGTGCCGTCGCAGCTCAAAGAATGGGAATCAAAGTACTTGAAGCATATATTATCACCATTACAGAAGATATTGAACTAGGACTTGAGCGTACCGCAAGAAAACTGAATCTCGAAAAAATTGCTGATATAGAAGTGATGGATTATATTCGCCACCCTCTCGTCGCAGGAACACACCGTATTGGGGGCAGGGAAGGTATGGATCAAAAAGAGCCATGAGTATTATTCATTCATTTTGCTCAGCAAAAATGTTCTTAAGTTCTGTAAGTGATGCAGTAGGATGTGCTTTTAAGTACATTGCAACGGCAGGGTGATGCAGAAGTGCACATGTTTCACAACTCCAGACCTTTTCTCCTTTTGAACTGGTAATGCAGGCGCCCAATTCTTTATCATAACATGGATAAAATGGACAATAACAGTAATCACAGGCTTGGTTTGCGATTTTGTGACAGGGATAATACGAACAGCCTTCAGGTATCCACTCATGCCACTTGCCATTTGGTATTACAGAACTACTTGGAATAAAAATCTGAAAAGCTGGGCGATTTTGTACATGTTGCTGTGCACGTACTACCCCATGAATTACAACCTCCTTTATGAACGGTAATACGACATGCGCATTCTCATTGCTATCTAAAATTGAATATGAGATGATAATATCCATGCTGTGCTGCTGTGGATAGTTCAGATCAAACATAAGAGTGTTAGAAATCAGATCTGCGATATCACGCATGTCAGCATGAGAAAGAGGATCTGCATGATGAAAGAGGATCTGAACGTCTGTTTTAGATGCAGTGATGAAAAGTGTACTTGTTGGGGCTTTAAAAATACACAGATACCGAATAGGAGTGGTCGTCAGTAGTCCTGTGCCTTTGGGTACTGTTTCCACTCCTCCAGAGTGGATGAAGATTGTGTCCTCCTCTTTTACGCACTTGTTTTTTGCTACGTAGAGGTTGCATTTTCCTCGCAGAAAAAAAGTGTTTCCGTTCCTATAATAGCGAATTGGATCGTTTTTCATTCAATACTTTCCCTGATACTATCTTCTTCTAATTGCATACATTCTTATTCTATTTCGATAAGATGGAAGTCTTTTTATCTTTTCTAACACATAGTATTTGATAATGGTTAATGTTCTACTTGTGGATGATGCAGCTTATATGCGTAAGCTCATTCAGATGATGCTTCAAAAAGACGGGCATGAAGTCGTTGGTGAAGCACGAAGTGGGATTGAGGGTGTTGAGAAATATAAGGAGTTAAAGCCTGATCTCGTTATTATGGATGTTACGATGCCAGATATGGGAGGAATTGATGCATTAATCCAGATTCGAGAGTATGACAAAGATGCAAAAATACTCATGTGCACTGCCTCAGATCAGAGTTCACATCGAGATGCTGCAAATAATGCAGGTGCAGTAGGATACCTTGTAAAACCAATAAAACGAGAAGATATTCTAGCAAAAGTAGCAGAACTCTGCCCAAAATAAGCCTGTTTCACCACAGAGTGATTACCATGTGCGGCAGCGCTTCTTTAATGATTCTCTAGCCATGAAGAACAATCGGTGAATAGTTATGGATACAAAAGATAGTGATTTACTCTTTCTTCTTGAGAAAGACTGTATGCTCCCGTTGCATGAACTTGCTGCTATGCTACAATGCAGTGAAGAAGAGGTCGCATCACGGCGGGAGAAGCTTGAAGAAGAAAAAATTATTCGTGGATATACTGCACTTATTGACTGGGATCGCGCAGACAACCCTTCTGTTATGGCAATCGTTGAACTTCGTGTCACTCCTGAACACGAGTATGGATATGATCGTATTGCAGAACGTATAGCCAGATTCTCAAATGTTAGAAGCTTACGATTGCGCACAGGAACGCATGATTTACAAATCCTTGTGCAAGGTAAAACAATGCATGATGTGGCCTCTTTTGTATCTGAGCATATCGCACCAATGGATCGAATAAAGGAAACTGCAACACATATTATTATGAAGACGTATAAGGAGAACGGGGTATTGTACTACGAGCGAGAGGATGGAAAACGGCTGCCCTTTGCATTCTGAGGTGATGTCTGTGTCAGAAGATTCAACGAGACATATATCTAATCTTGCTCAGACTATTCCTCCATCTGGTATTCGTAAATATTTTGATATCGCGGGGCAAATGGAGGATATAATCTCACTCGGCGTTGGTGAGCCAGATTATATGACGCCATGGAACATTTGCGATGCTGCTATCTCTTCCTTGGAACATAATACCTCATATACATCAAACGCTGGTCTTCCGTCTTTAAGAAATGCAATTAGTCACTATCTGAACCAACGTTTTGATACGTATTATAATCCAGATCATGAGATAATTGTAACTTCTGGAGTGTCAGAAGGTCTTGATATCGCAATTCGGGCAACGATTAATCCAGGAGATGAAGTTCTCACAGTTGATCCGATTTTTGTTTCATATGCACCTTGTATTACTCTGTCAGGTGGTATATCTGTTCCAGTTCCATGTCTTGAGAAGGATCAGTTTCGCCCGACTCCAGATGCTATTATGGAGCGCATTACTCCAAAAACAAAGGCGCTTGTATTAAATTTTCCAAATAATCCAACTGGTGCAGTGCTCCGTCGGGATGATCTCCGTGCAATTGCAGATGTCTGTGTGGATCACGATCTTTTGGTATTTTCAGATGAGATATATGCGGAGCTGACCTATGAGGGTGATCATGTCGCTACAGCATCACTTCCTGAGTTATATGATCGCACAATAACGCTTTCTGGCTTCTCAAAAGCATGGGCAATGACTGGTTTTCGTGTTGGATATCTGTGCGCCCCAAAAGAATTGTGTCAAGCTGCACTGAAAATTCACCAATATGTCATGATGAGCGCTCCAACAGCATCACAGTATGGAGCTCTTGAAGCCCTACGAGGAGAACAGAGCGATATGCATGAGATGGCTAGAGAGTATCGCCTGCGCAGAAATATGATCGTTGACGGATTGGTGAGGGCAGGTCTTTCCTGTCACTTGCCTCAAGGGGCTTTTTACGCGTTTCCTTCTATCAAGAGTACCGGCCTGACAGATGTCGAGTTTACTGAACGACTGATCCGAGAGGCACACGTTGCTGTGGTTCCAGGGAGCGTATTTGGACCAAGCGGCGCTGAACATGTTCGATGTGCGTACGCAGTATCTCGCTCAGACCTGAGCATAGCTCTTGAGCGAATAACTGAGTTCATAACATCACTGTAATTTTTTGCAGACCTGATAAAAAGATTTTTCGCAGGTCACTTTAATTCAGAATCTATATACCTGCACGTAGCCAAAGCTTCTGTTTGCATGAGTTGTACCATACTTGTGGGTGGCAATTTTGGTGACGAGGGAAAAGGCAAAATTGTTTCCCATGTCGCTCATACAGATAAACCCCAGATAATCTCCCGCGGTGGTGTTGGACCAAATGCAGGTCATACCATTGTTGTCAAAGACAAGAAATTCGGCGTGCGAATGTGTCCATCAGGATTTATCTACGAAGATGCCCGCCTCATGATTGGGACTGGTGTTTTGATCGATCCTACTGTTCTTCTGCATGAGATTCAGATGCTTGACATTGATGGACGTATTTCTATCGATAAACGATGTTCTATCATTGAGCCGTCTCATATCGAGGAGGACAAAAGCAATGAATATCTGTCTCAGAAGGTTGGAACAACAGGAACTGGCTGCGGCCCTGCAAATCGTGATCGAGTAATGCGAATAGCACGTCAGGCATGGGAAGTTCCAGAGCTTTCAAAATACATTACAGATGTAGCATATGAGTTAAATACCGCTCTTGATGCAGGAGAAAATGTGCTTATTGAGGGAACACAAGGTTTTGGTATTTCATTATACTACGGAGAGTATCCATTTGTCACAAGTAAAGATACTTGCGCAGCACAGATGGCGGCTGATAACGGTATTGGACCTACCCGCGTTGATGATGTCATTGTTGTTTTTAAGGCATTTCCAACCAGAGTTGGAGGAGGACCATTTACCACTGAGATGAAACCTGAAGAGGCTAGAAAGCTTGGAATTCAGGAATTTGGCACCGTCACAGGCCGTGAACGACGTATAGGATACTGGGACCCAGAGATGGCACGTTATGCTTCAATGATCAATGGATGCACAATTGGTGCTATTACTGGTATTGATCATGTTGATCCAGACTGTTTTGGTGTAACGAAATACAGCCAGTTGTCTGAAAAGTGCAAGGATTTCATTTCCCAGGCTGAAGATGATATTGGAGCGCCAGTTCTGTTGATCTCAACAGGTCCTGAGTTGGAGCAGATGATTGATCTAAGAACAGACACTTCCTGAATAATGATTGGGTGGAATGCAAGATGAAGCGTGAGTTACATGATATTCTCTGCTGTCCTGTGTGTAAGGGAGAGCTTGAGCTTCAAGTAACTGACGAGGATGAGCAAGAGATACTGTCAGGTATTCTGATTTGCCATTCTTGTATTGCGCGGTATCCAATTGAAGGTGGCATTCCAAACCTTCTCCCTCACAATATGTAGTTACTGGATGTTTCTTCTTTTTCGTGCACTGGTTCTTGTACTTGGTGTAATTGTTGATCGAGTATTTGGAGACCCAAATACCAGATTTCATCCTGTTGCTTTACTTGGCTCGCTCATTTCAGTATGGGGAGTTCCAGCACGTTATGTACAGTATTCTCACCAGATCCAACGTCTCATCGGTGTTTTTTTTTGGATAGTCACAGGCTTTCTGTTCACACTTCCCTATGCATTGTTTGAGTGGTACTCGCCACCTCTTCTTTATCTCATCGGTGCACCGTTTCTTTTTAGCTCATGTATGGCATTATCTGGACTTTTAGCACATGCTCGTGCTGTTTCAGATCTTGAGGATCTTGAACAAATGAGACAGAATGCACAGTATTTAGTCTCACGTGATACTGGCACATTAACCAGGGAGCAAGCTCTCTCTGCCAGTTACGAATCAGTATCAGAGAATCTCACAGATAGCATCATCGCACCTTTGTTTTACTTCTGCCTTTTTGGTTTGCCTGGAATGGCATTGTATCGAGCTGCAAATACAATGGATGCGGTGCTTGGGTACTGTGATGAGAGGCGTGACCTTGGGTGGTGTGCAGCACGTGCTGATGATGTGTTGTCTTTCATTCCAGCTCGAATAACTGGGATCCTTTTGATTATGTACTTCTGGTGCATTGGGAGAAAGGATCAAGCATTAGCAGTATATCATGCTGATTGCAAGAAGCGTGCTGGCTACAATGGTGGGATTCCAATCTCATTGATGGCTGGAGGTGTTGGAGTACAGTTTGAAAAGCCTGGTGTGTATGTGATTGGTACAAAAGAGAGGACTCTCGATGAAGCAAAAGGTGATATCTCACGCGCGGTAGTCATTATAACTCTATTGTTTATTTTCTGCGCTGTATTCATTCTCTTATTATTGCAATGGTGTGTATTCATTGCATGATGTAGTGGATCTGTGTGATTTCGAGCCATAGAACTAGAGACTTATATCTCATACACGACAACATATTCGCACGATGAAACTTGAAGATCTTCGTTGGGGCACAGAACTCATCAGACGTGGATTTGCATCTATGCAAAAAGGTGGTGTTGTCATGGATGTTGTGAACGCTGAGCAAGCAGCCATCGCAGAAGATGCAGGAGCTATTGCAGTTATGGCTCTCGAACGTGTTCCTGCCGACATACGAGCCACAGGAGGAGTGGCCAGGATGTCTGATCCTGCAATGATTGTAGAGATCAAACAGACAGTCTCTATCCCAGTCATGGCAAAAGCACGTATTGGTCATTTTGTTGAGGCTCAGGTGCTTGAGACTCTCGGCATTGATATGATTGATGAGTCTGAGGTCTTGACACCTGCTGATGAAGAGTTCCATATTGATAAAAAACGTTTTTCAGTGCCATTTGTATGTGGTGCACGAGATCTTGGAGAAGCCCTCCGACGGATTCATGAAGGAGCTGCGATGATTCGCACGAAAGGAGAGGCTGGGACTGGAAACGTTGTTGAAGCTGTGCGCCATATGCGAGCGATCACAGGACAGATTCGCCAGCTGAAAGGAATGGATGAACAAGAGATCATACGCCGAGCTCGAGAGCTTGAAGCTCCGATAGATCTCATGCTTGAGACAGCAGCATTGCAACGCTTGCCTGTTGTGAACTACTCTGCTGGCGGAATTGCAACACCGTCTGATGCTGCACTTATGATGCAGCTCGGATGTGATGGGGTATTTGTTGGATCAGGTATTTTTAAATCCTCTTCTCCTCAACAGATGGCACGGGCCATTGTTGAAGCGGTGGATCATTTCAATGAACCAGCTGTGATTGCTGAGGTTTCAAAAGGTCTTGGAGAAGCCATGCGTGGACTTGATATACACACGCTGCCTCCTGGTGAAATCCTTGCAAACCGTGGTTGGTAACTACTCAAGAAAAAACAAATACAATTTTCAACTACCTGCCAGCGAGATCATCGTAGCCAGTAGAGCATGAGCCTGTTTCATGTGTAGAAATCGAAAAGTTTCATTCTATTGGGCTGGTGCGCATGTAAGCAATACGGATTTATCGCCATATTACGCGGTTCATTGAAAATTTCGCCTTAAGCAAGCGATAGATAAAATCCACCCTCTCCTAAACTTGTCATCTTTCCGAGCATTTATCGCGCGTTTCATCTTCATCTCATGGCCATATTAGGCTACTTTGTAAAAGTGCATCAAAATATCGTCTATTTTTAAAAAATGAGAGA
>Ga0209737_10002709_pt1 | contig 12364 bp, 10 predicted proteins | sample TergutCu122P3_FD_187284 | JGI IMG/M metagenome (GOLD analysis project Ga0209737, IMG submission 187284) | Cubitermes ugandensis P3 segment gut microbial communities from Kakamega Forest, Kenya - Cu122 P3 (SPAdes) (version 2) | ecosystem: Host-associated > Arthropoda: Insects > Digestive system... | reverse complement strand
CATTTTTTACGCACACGCATAAGGAAATATTTCTCTTCGGTAATAAATTGAGAGAGTAATGCACGAGATGGATAGCCACGGTCAAAGAGGTAAAGGTTTTTTGCGACCTTTTCACGAGTGAGTTCTTCTACGACATCTAATTGATCTTGCATAGCCTTACGTTCGCTTCTTTTATAAGGATAAAGTCCTCCAGCCATGATGAGTGAATTATCACCAGATGCGATACTGGATGGCAGCAAGATATTTGAGGAATGTAAAGGTGCACTAACCGAGCAGTTCGTCTTATCGGAACTGGCTGGAATGGATTTCATCCGCAGTATCTATTACTGGACCTCAGAAGCAACAGCAGAGATCGACTTTGTTTTTGCAGACAGTAAGGACATTTATCCTGTTGAGGTCAAAGTCGGAGGAAATCTACGCTCAAAGAGTTTGAGAGTATATCGTGAACGATATACTCAAAATTTGGCTATTCGAATCTCATTATCCAATCTACGGCTTGATAATGGACTCGTAAATATACCTCTATTTTCTCTCTTTAATCTTAAGAACTACCTATGGGCGTGTTCATAGCACTACGCTATCCATTTGCCCTATTTCAAAAAAAGAAAAAACTCACTCAAGATATACATCTGCAATATCATGCAGACGAAGAGCGAGTAATTTTGTTTTTGCAAGGTTTTTTCCAGCCTTTCCGATTGCAATGCCACGCTCATCGGCATGAACCATCATGTGAGCAATCACCCCCCCATCATAATCTGAAAATTGCACTTCAGCAGCATTTGCAGGGAGGAGACAATTTCGAAGAAACTGCGCGGGATCATCGGCATACTCAACAGCTTCACACCGACGACCGAGAACATCAGATGTTTTCTTAATATTCGCGCCATTTTTTCCAATTGCACGCCCCATTTCACCAGGATTTACAATGAAAATATACCGATCATTTGCATCATCCTTCACAACATCACGGCTACTCGCGCCAGTAAGCTGCTCAAACCTGGCAATGAGAGCCATTGTTTCCTCAGTAAGAACCACCCCCATATGATCGAACACCTAAGACTTCAGAGTCAAAATATCAGAATCGCCCGGCTTTACAATTGCCAGTGCACTCACTAAATGAGGTCGCCCACATGCTTTTCCAAGCTGCATTCCAGAGCCTTCATACACATAATACGAGATGCCATTCTTTTGTGATATATACTCAGTAAACTCAACAGGACAGTTCTTTGCAATAACAACGAGCTCAGATGTGCCTTTTTCGACACACTCTTTTGTTTCGTTCTGTCCTAAGACAACCTCACCAGTTCTAATTGCACGACGAAGTGATGAATTAAAATCCATAATAATCTCCTATCTAATTCCTAACATCTTGGTTTTACTACTAATTTAACATCGCCGGTACCGAGTTGAATCGGCTGGCCTACAATCACATTTTCTGTAACCCCACACAGGATATCAGATTCATTTGCTACTGCCGCGTCAAGCAGGTGGTTCACCGTCACCTCAAACGCTGCACGAGAAAGCACACTCTCCTTCTCACCAGCAATACCATGACGCCCAATCTGCTTGACTTCGCCTTCCATACACATTGTATCAGCAACAAGCATAATGTGACGCACATCAACAGCGATACCCTGTTCACTCAATGTTGCAAGTGCCTCATTTATGATAGCATTCCTGGCAGCCTCAATTCCGAGCACATGCGAAATTTCATTAATGTTATTTGTGCGAGTACGGGTCGTGTCAACACCAGGAATTGCGAATACATCTTTCAGATTTGATCCTTCCGTGTAGAGAATATACTCTCCAGCCTCTTTTCTGACCACAACACGCTCAATTGCATCAATACCCTGCACAATAACATTTCTAACATGCTCTTTCAGCTGGAACAGGTTCTGATAGCTACCCCGATCTTTGGGCATAAAGATAAGAATTGCTTCTTCTTCATGTGCTTCAAACTCAAAGTCACGATAATGGCGGCGCTCTCTTATTTTACGGGGTGCGATCTCCAAAATCTCCTGAGGAGTGATTTTTCGCTTCTCACACACACCTTTATTCAAGCGAACCACGATCTGCATATGGGCCATGTCAGTCTCGATATCGCCGAACTCCTGGAGTGGCGCAGCTTCAATACGCCATGAAACGAGACGAGCCTTATCTCGATTACTACTATAATCGCTCTTCAAATAGATCGTCATCGTTGGCGTTGACGGCTCCTTTCTCGCATCCATGATCTCAATCAAACGAGGAAGACCCAGAGTAACGTTAATCTCAGCTACACCTGCATAGTGAAACGTTCGCATCGTCATCTGCGTACCTGGCTCTCCAATCGATTGTGCAGCAATGATTCCGACAGCCTCACAGGGTTCAATGCGCGTATGGGCATATTCACGCGCTATCTGACGTAAAATCCGCTGATATGCCTCATCTGAAATAATGCGTGAGGAGTCTTCAAGTCCTTGCTCCTCACGATTTAAAATCATCTTTGTAAGAGTTGTATTTGTCCGATGTGGCAGATTTTCACGAATTAAAGAGAAAATACGCACATTAAGCCGAGCTGCAACAACTTCATTAGCCCCAAGCTTCAAAAAGAGAGCTTCATGATCCCGAATCAAAGCTCTCACTTTATCCTGCTGTTCTCGCTCCAATCTTTCAAACTCATTCGCATCCAACCAATCAGGAAGCTTTTGTTCAGCTTCTGGAATGTCATGGATCGCAACTTCCCCTTCTGGTACCATATCCTCAGGAAGGGGAAAATACTCAGACAGCCATGCTGAGAAGGTGCGGTTACGCACATGTTCCGTCAGGAAAATCTTCATTTGCTTTGCAGTCAGACGAAAAAGCGGATCTTGATTGCGTTTTGTCTCCCTAATCTTCTCCTTGAGAAGTTTTTCGATGTGCGCAGGGAACTCAGGGAGATTTTCAGTCAGAGGTTCTGCTGCGAAATATTCACGAAGCTCCAAGTACTTTCGCTCAAGCGTTGAGAGCTTTGCACGCCGAACTGACATCGGTTCCACAAAGACTCGTTCCTCTTCGTCATCATCATCATCTTCCCGGAGTGAAATTGCCCGAAACTGCTCTTCAAGCCAATTGTAAAAGTTCCCAGACTCAATGAGCTCATCCATATGAGCTTTAAACCCTTCGTCATCGAGAATAAAATCAGGATCTTCAATCTGTTGCAGATTTTCAACAGTTTCGAGCAATACCTCACGAATTGAATCTGGAAGATCTTCTGGATACTTCTTTTTGACAACGTTCTCTTCAAAATACGTAAGCACATCTCTGGCAGCAGAGGGAACTATAGAAAATATTTTATCCATTAAACCTCCTCCTTGAGTATGTTTTCAACGATACCTTCGACATCCACTGGCTCACCAAAACTACCTTTCATAGGATCTGTTGAGTCTTCTCCATACTCAAACTGAATAATACGACCTCCAGTTGTTCGAACTGAACCATCATAATCAACTTTCAAATCCTGAAGTGCATTAATCATACGGCGCTGGAGATACCCACTCTGACTCGTACGAACCGCAGTATCCACAAGACCTTCACGACCACCAATAGCATGGAAAAAGAACTCAGTTGGTGTAAGACCAGATCTGTAGCTATTCATAACAAATCCATGGGAGTTTGCACCACGATCCCCTTTCAGGAAATGAGGAAGAGTTCTATCCTCATATCCTCGCATAATACGTTCACCACGCACTGCCTGCTGTCCTACACAGCCAACCATCTGTGTAATGTTGAGCATCGAACCTCTCGCTCCAGACACAGCCATAACAACTGCACTGTTTGACAGACCAAGGCGACCTCCTGCAATCTCTCCAGTACGGTCACGAGCACGTCCAAGTACCTGCATAATCTGCATTTCAAGCGTTTCCTCAGGTGTTCTACCTGGCATCGGCTCAAGCTGCCCATCCTCAAAGATCTGAATACGACGTTCGACATCTTCTTTTGCTTTCTGAAGCACGTCTAAGACACTGCCATAATCACTGGCTGAGAGATCTTGATCATCGATAGCAAACGTAAATCCATCATGCATAATGCTACGAATCGAAAGGCGAGTTGCATCATCGATAAACGTTGCAGCCCGTGCCTGACCGTATTGCCGAATGATACGATGCAAGATCGTTCCATCAAACGCACCAACTGCTTTCTTATCGATCGTTCCACACTGAAGCTGGCCGTCAACGATCTTAGCATAGGTATCACGTTCGCACTCTTCACGCAAACACTCATCACACCCATTACAAGATGATGCCCTAAACACCATATTCAGATCAGGGGGAAGAATTTGCGAAAAGACTTGTTTATTAGACCAATAGGGTATGCCATTCTCAACCTTTCCAGGCTCACTCATGTGATCAAGTATGTTATTATTGCGAAACAGTTCAATAACTTCATCTTTGGTAAACCATCGAACAGTATGAGTCAGAAGGAAGATGCCAGAGATATGATCATGAATGCCCCCAATAATCGGACCTCCGAAACGTGGGGATAAGATGTTTTCCTGCACACTTGCAAGGAGAGCCGCTTCCACTCTGGCCTCTTCATTCTGTGGGATGTGCAAGTTCATTTCATCCCCATCAAAATCTGCGTTATATGGTGGGCAAACTGCTGGATTTAAGCGAAATGTCTTTCCATCCATGAGCCGTACCCAGTGTGCCATAATGGACATGCGGTGCAGAGATGGCTGTCGATTGAACAGTACAATATCTCCATCGCGCAAGTGACGCTCGACGATCCAGCCAGGTTCGATCTGATCTGCAATCAAATCCAAGTTTCCTTCATCAGGCCCTGATCCTTTTGAAAGGCGAAGACGACGACTATCTGGTCGGATAACATAGTTTGCACCACAAGGACTTTGCAAATCTAGCCTTTGCGGTCCAACACGAATGATGCTTCGTAGTTCATCAATATTGAATGTCGTTACCTGAATAGGAATTGTCATCTCATTTGCAATGCTCAGTGGGATACCTACCTCATTCACAGAAAGCATTGGGTTTGGAGAAATCACTGTACGTGATGAGAAGTTCACACGCTTTCCTGAGAGAGAGCCACGAAAACGCCCATCCTTTCCTTTTAAACGCTGAGACAGGGTTTTGAGGGGACGCCCACTCCTATGACGGGCGGGCGGACACCCTGCAACTTCATTGTCATGATAGGTTGTAACATGATACTGGAGCAGTTCCCAGAGATCCTCGATAATCAGCTGTGGCGCACCAGCATCTTGATTTTCCTTGAAGCGCTGATTGATACGAATAATATCTACCAATTTATGAGTCAGATCATCTTCAGATCGCTGACCATTCTCAAGAATAATAGATGGACGCATTGTTACCGGTGGCACTGGAAGCACTGTCAAAATGGTCCATTCCGGACGTGCAACACTTGGCTCAATACCGAGATGGCGAAGATCCTCGTCTGGAATCTTTTCAAGGCGGGCACGAATATCGGCAGGTGTTAATTTACTCTCGACCTTTTTGCCACGCTCATCAAGAGTAACCTCTGAAAAGGTTGTTGGCTTTTCAAAGTTGATTTTTAGCTGCTGCTCACCACAGTATGGACATACTCGTTCTTTCTTGACATCTTTTTCAGTTAGAGAATCTCCAGTTGCTTCATCTTCCGGGCCAATGATTTTTTGAATCTCCTCAGGAGACAGCAACAGATGTCCACACTCGCGACACGTTACGCGAAGCAACTTTCTGATAAGACGAGTATATCCTACATGAATAACCGGTTTTGCCAGTTCAATATGGCCAAAGTGGCCAGGACATTCACCTGCCTTCTGACTGCATGTTTTACAGCGAAGACCTGGATCAATAACCCCAAGATGGAGATCCATCAACCCTTGGGGATACGGAAAGCCATCATCATCATACGTGTCAGCCCAGATAATCTTTCTGACACTCATCTGACGGATCTCTTTGGGAGAGAGGAGACCAAACTCTATTCTTCCAACACGTTTTGGGCTTGACATGTTTTATAATCCTTTTTTCTCGATCACACAAGACCGATGTTCATACCCCATACAAACAAAATAGTGCATCATATCCTGATTAGACAACATCTTCAAGCCGCATACGAGGAGCAATAGTCATACTCTTCATCTCATCAAGCAGGAGTTTAAATGCATAACTCATCTCAACGGGATAAATATCTGTATCAGCGCCACAATTCAAGCAACGGGTTGCATTTAATTTTTTATCAAGCATGGCAACCATACCGCAGCGAGCACAGACATACTCCTCAACTTTATCAGATTCTTCAAGCAGACGCTCTTTCAATGCCATTGCAGCACCGTGACCAATCATGACATCACGTTCCATCTCACCAAAACGCAGACCTCCCTCACGTGCACGACCTTCTGTCGGCTGACGGGTAAGGACCTGCACAGGACCTCTGGAACGGGCATGCATCTTGGAAGAAACCATATGATAGAGTTTCTGATAGTAAATGACACCAACATAAATATCCACTGAAAATTGTTTGCCAGTGATACCATCCCACATTGCTTCACGGCCAGTATGTGAAAAGCCGAAATGCTTCAGAGAATCTCGAAGGTTTTCTTCGCTTTCTCCTGAAAATGCAGTCCCATTAATACGGCGTCCTTCAAGGGAGCCAACCTTGCCACCAAGCGTTTCAATCATGTGACCAACAGTCATACGTGATGGAATTGCATGTGGGTTAACGATAAGGTCTGGAGACATACCGCTCGCAGTAAATGGCATATCAACAGCAGGAACGATAATTCCAATAACCCCTTTCTGCCCGTGACGTGATGCAAATTTATCACCAACCTCAGGAACACGAAGGTCACGGGTTCTGACCTTGACAAGCTTTGAATTATTCTCTCCCTCGGTCAGGATAACAGTATCAACCACGCCATGTTCATTTGAGCGCATGGTGACAGAGGTGTCACGGCGCTTTTCAACTGATATGAGATCTCCAGTCGGTTCTTCCAGGAAGCGTGGAGGAGATGTTTTTCCAATCAGCACATCTTTTTCACGAACAATTGTCTCAGGGTTAATAATTCCATCATCATCGAGATTGGCATAATAGTCAGAGCCATGTGTTCCAGTCACATCTTCATTAGGAACCTCGATGCGATCAATCTGACCACCGGGATACCGACGTTCTTCACCATCATATGTTCTAAAAAAGTGAGATCTACCAACACCACGCTCAATTGCTGCTTTATTAAAAATGAGGGAATCTTCAATATTATATCCTTCATATGAGAGAACTGCAACCACAAGGTTCTGACCAGCAGCACGATCATCAGAACCAATCAGCTTTGAAGTCTGAGTATAAATCAGGGGCTTTTGTACATAATGCAATTGGTGGCCTCTGGTATCTGGGCGCAGCTTCATGTTTGCAGATGCAAAGCCAAGGGCTTGCTTAATCATACCCGCTCCCATGGTTACACGGGGACTTGCATTGTGCTCAGGGAATGGAACATGTGCTGCACCAATACCAAGAATTAAAGCAGGATCTATCTCAAGGTGCGTGTGGCTAGGAGTGAGATCTTCCTGATAGATTGCAATGAGCAGATCTTCCTCTTCTTCTGCATCGATAAACTCAATATATCCTTTTTTGACGAAATCTTGAATCGTAGATGATCCATTTTCCATATTGTCAAGATCAGATTGTTTAATGATAGGAATCCCATCTTTGACGACAATTAATGGTCTGCGAGCGCGTCCACGATCTGTGTGAATAATAACGTCTCCATTGAAGACTTTATGTGAACAATTAACCTCTGTAGATATCAAACCCTGACGGCGCATCTGACGTATACGTTGGACAAGGCCATCTGGCTCATCCGTAAGTCCAATTAACGCCCCATCTACGAAGACACGAGATTTTTTTTCAACACGAATATTCATCGAACTTCTCCACGAATCTGTTCAACACCAAGTGAATAGAGCATGCGTATTACGTCCTCATCTACTTGGACCCCTTTACTGATTTCAACCATTTGGGCGAAGTTTTTCACAAGTCCACAGTTCGGGCCTTCTGGAGTCTCGCTCGGACAAATGCGACCCCATTGCGTTGGGTGCAAGTCACGGGCTTCAAAGTGAGGCTGAGAGCGTGACAGCGGAGAAATAACACGACGGAGGTGAGAAAGAACACTCATATGATCCACGCGATCGAGGAGTTGTGAAACACCTGTTCTCCCACCTACCCAGTTTCCAGTTGCAAGTGGGTGTAATAAACGTTCTGTAAGCACATCAGCACGCACAGCAGTTGTAATAGAAAGATCGCGGTGTCTCATACTGGCACGTTCTAACTGATACTTTATGTCACGTGTTAGCCTGTTTAGAGAAATTCGAAACAGATCCTCCATGAGATCCCCTGCAAGTTTTAGGCGTTTGTTTGAGTAGTGGTCCTTATCATCAATTCTTCTTTTGTTTAAAACGAGATCAAAGCAGGCTTCTGCCATACGTCCGAGGAAATGAGCTTTTGCAAGGCGCACGCCATGCACAAGGGACATACATTCAGGATCTTCCTCATCAACGTGGCGAGGCATCATATAATTGAGATGTGGAAGTAAATAGTTGTCAAGCACAAACTCAGCGCGCTTTCGTTGATAGTCGCGCGTCTGATTTGGCGCAAGTTTCTTCCCAACATACATAATGCCACACTCAACAGTGTCGCACTCACTCTCTTCAAGATTCTGCATCATGAATGTGAGAATCTCTTCATCGCCAGATACTGCTGTCACGACCTCCTGATCGGAGGTCATGCCAAGTGCACGCATCAGATCAACAAATTTCAGGTGTCCTGCAACGGATGGAAACGTCACTTCAAGGAGATTTTTTCGATTTCGTTCGACAACAACGAGTGCGCGATATCCACGAAACTGTGAAAATACCTTTGCAACATAAATTCGCTCATTATATCGCTCAGTATACTCAGTCATAATCTTGTTTGAAGCAAGATCTTCAAGCGTCATCAAAACACGTTCAGTTCCATTGACGATGAAATAACCACCAGGATCGAGCGGATCTTCTCCGTGAACAACACGTTCATCATCAGAATACCCATGGAGATTGCATGCAACAGAACTAACCATAATTGGTAGCTGACCAATAATTGCAGTGACAGGTTCGGAACGGATATCATTCTGTATTAATGTTAAGTCAAGTTGAATCGGTGCAGCATAGGTAATATTTCGAAGTCTAGCTTCACTTGGGAACAATTCAGACTGTGATCCATCTGCCTCGCGCACGAGTGGTTTCAAAACACGAAGTTCACCAAGCTCAACAGAAACAGATTCATTTCCCTTACCTCGCGATTCTATATCAGTTTCGATTATCTTTTGCTCTGCAACCACATTCTGTAGATTGTGCAACAGAAAATGGTTGTACGAGTCAAGTTGATGGCGGGCTACGTGTTCACGTGCAAAATATGCTTGAGATAAAATGTTGGTATTGATCAATACATCAGCCCCATTATTTTTTGGGTCGTTTTACGACAAGACGATACGATTCTGCCCGACCAGCAGTAAGACTTTTTCGGACGATTTTGATGACATCGTTTATTTTTGCACCGATTGCAAGCATTGCAGGATCATCATGATAAATACGCGGAAGATCTTCAGTATTTATCCGGTACGTGGAAAAAAGCAATTCTATGTCTTCACCACTCATGATACTATGTTCAGGTACCATTTCATGTTTTAATACATTCATTTCGGAGCTCAGCGCCGATACCCCCTCGATACGTGTTAGATTGTTAAAGATTATCTGCTAGATTGATAAAAAGACTCTGGAAAACCACCAAAAAGTTGCGTGGAAACGGGCCCGAAGGGATTTGAACCCCTGACCACCTGGTTAAAAGCCAGGCGCTCTGCCGAACTGAGCTACGAGCCCACAACAATCAGCTCTATAACTGGTGATGTTAACACATATATATTTTTTCAAGAGAGCAATGATATCTATTGTGTATCGTTGGAAATGTGGGTATCACACAGAAAACATTTGTCTAACTTTTGTATATTTGCTGTTCTCCATATATAACTCATTTCATCAGACAGTGGAAAATTATATACGTAAGTCTTTTGAATATAACTACGTTTTGTTGCTCGGAGTCAGGATGACAAGGGAGAACAACTACATATGAATGACTTTAATCGATGGCTTCTTGATAACAAGAAGTTATTCGTGCCTCAAAAAGTACATGCGATCCAGGCACTTCGTCATCTGACAAAGACTGAGAAGCAAAAGCTATCCTCATATGACATCTCTTTTATGCGATCGGCAGAGGGGCGCTGGTATGAGTTTATCATATATGAGTTATTTTTAGATATCGCAGCGAACAATTCAGCCATACAAACAATGATCTTGAAAGGGAGCGACGCGCCAAAGAAGCGAAGTCGTCCGAGGCTCGGTCAAAATGGTTTTTTTTACTCCCGTAATGGAGACATCACGATTCGGGGAAACGGGCAAGACCTAGCAGAGTTCGATCTCGTCATGGTGCAGATGGATGGCTCCATTGCCATTGTTGAAGTTGTGACCTCACCTGCTGATTTGAAGGATTTCATGCAGGAGATATACTATAAAAAGCAGATGATCAGATATTTGTTTGATCAGCAGGAAGTCACATTTATTCTAGCGACATCGTTTCCATTGACAAAATATAAAGGGGGGCACATGGTGCTGGCATCAGAAGAACACATCAGTATCTCAACGATGTCATGTGAAATACTGCACGAGCACATTAAAGGGAGGTGGAAAACAAATAAAGAGCCAAAGCTCCCCTCTGAAAAAATATGCTACGCAACGGATCTCACAACAAAGCGTCCATTTGACTACAAACTATTCCATGATATCGAGCGAGACTGGATTTATAAGCAATTTGAATCCAATGCTGAACTGTCGCTTCCATCCCCTGCCATCACAGCCCCACTTGTCAAAAAGATCCTGTTTGGTGCGATATACCCATCTGCTATCAAATCTCTTTGCAAACAGTACATTATTGATTATAAAGGGGAAATGTTGGATTTTGCTTCCATTAAATCAAACTTTTCAAAACTCATATTTGCTGTAGATATTCCAGATTATACTCCTTTGATCTACCTTCGACCTCGAGGTAAAAAAGAATTTTACAAAATGGTATATCAGGGCAATGGCGTGTTTAAGTACGAACGGCGAACTCCACCAAGGGTTGGTTTTTTTGTGTGGCTGGAATCCCTTGAGCCAGAGCTTGGACGTGATATCATGGAGCGAACATTACATGAACTGTGCAGATTTAACAAGTATGAAAGCCACTAAATGATGTTTGCACAGAAGTGTAGCAGTTAAATAAATAGAAATAAAGATAAAACAGAAATAATACTCAGATTTATGACAGAGAAAATAGCAGTTGAGATCGTTGGGTATAAGGATACGGAATGCTCACCATTTCCCTGTGATGCAGACAGGAGCTGTGGATTAGATGACTGTGCACCAACAAACGCATTGCTTCCCGCAGTTGAAGCCTTGAAAAAAGAATTGGAGGTAGAGTTTGGAGAATCTATCGAGGTAACATTGACATTAATAGATCAGTCAGTTCCTGATTACATAAAAGAAATATATGAAAGAGATCATCCAGCCTTACCCATGGTACTGATACAGGGAACACCTGTTCCAATCGGCAGGATATCACTTATTCCAATAGTACAGGCTATTCGAGAACGTACGACCTAGTTATTATGGAGAAAAAAACGCGTTGAAGACGTTGTTGTACAACGGAAAAGTGTGAAAATAAGATTTACAGATATCCATTCTTTTGGAGCCACTCAACCTGAGGTCGCGTGTACCGATATATGATATCTGCTTTTTCATCCTGAAAGCTCCAGGGGACGACAATGAGGATATCACCTTCACGAATCCAGACTTTTTTCTTTATTTTGCCTTTGATTCGCCCCATTCGGGTTACGCCATCAACACACTTCACTCTGATATGATTTGCTCCCATCATAAGGTCTGCAAAGCCAAAAATCTCTCCATCACGAGCATTTGGCAATTTGACTCGGATAATCTCTTCTCCTGCACCAGGAGACCCTGAATTAAATGAATTATACGCCAGTACATCAACTCCTGCTTTTCATGCAAGTTAGTTATTATTTTTTACTCTCTCTGCATATATATTTATACATTTCACTGCTGTGTTGCAGGAGGCCGTCCAGTGATATCACAGCAGGGACAGGTCTACTCTAAAGAACAAGAACTTTTTTATAAAATGGAACTTTTGACTGCACATTGAAAAATATTGGAGCGTGATTGAAAGATGAAAGTAATACATAAAAATAATGATCTCTACGAAACGAAGAAAATGAGTGTATATACACTAAGAATGGTTCTGGCTCTATTGT
>Ga0209737_10002708_pt1 | contig 12365 bp, 12 predicted proteins | sample TergutCu122P3_FD_187284 | JGI IMG/M metagenome (GOLD analysis project Ga0209737, IMG submission 187284) | Cubitermes ugandensis P3 segment gut microbial communities from Kakamega Forest, Kenya - Cu122 P3 (SPAdes) (version 2) | ecosystem: Host-associated > Arthropoda: Insects > Digestive system... | reverse complement strand
TTCATAAAGCGTTTTAATATCGTTTCTAATACGTACAGAAATAGAAGGAAACGATTTGGTCTTCGTTTTAATCTCATCTCCGGACTATGCAATTACGATTTAGTTTCTTAGTTTCGAAAGAGGTCTAGTATATTAATTATAAAAAGTCAAAAAAATAATAAGGAGTTTTTATTTTGAAAAAATTATTTTATCGCATATGTTCAATGTTTATATGTTTCACTTTAACATTTGCGCAAGTGTCCGTTTCAGCAGCCCCAAATTCAGATGAATCAATAAATGAAATTTTAAGCAAAATTGTTGAAAAGTTTGAGGATAGAAGCTATGAGTATAACGACAGCTGTCATATTTCAGTTGTAAAGTCTGGTGGTGTACCAAAAGTTTGGTATTCTTATGACGAGCAAGGTCAGTTGATTCGTGAAAACAATAAGGTTTTAAATAAAACTATTACATATTCTTACGATTGCAGAGGAAATATTAAAAACAAAAAAATCTATCCATTTACAGATTGTGTTTTGGAAAACCAAGTTCCAGAAAATACAATAGAGTACAAGTATGCAGATTTAGATAGAATGATAGATTATAATGGTCAAAAAATCACTTATGATGAATTCGGAAACTCACTTCAATATAAAAATGGTTGGAAATTTGAATGGAAAAATGAACGCACGCTTTCAACAGCAGTAAAATCAGGCAATAGCATACAGTATGAGTACGGCAATGGCGATTATCGTAACCGAAAAACTGTTAATGGTAAAAAAACAGAGTTTGAGTACATAGGCGACAGAATTGTATCACAAAAATCGGCAGACTGCACAATTAATTGGTATCTTCCTGAAAGTGAAGAATTTGCAAATTTCAATTATAATGGTACAGATTATATTTATATACGCAATATTGCTGGAGATGTTATAGGAATTGCAGATTTTTCGGGAACTATCGTTGCAAATTATACTTATGATTCTTGGGGTAAACTTATTTCAATTACAGACGAAAACGGTAAAGACGTAACTTATGATACATCTCATATTGGTTATATTAATCCTATTCGCTATCGTAGTTATTATTATGACTGCGAAACACACTTGTATTACTTACTTTCACGCTATTACGACCCTGAAGTCGGAAGATTCATTAGTGAAGATAACAAAGAATTTATAAAAAATATAGGCATTGATTTAGAAGAATATAATTTATATTCGTATTGCTACAATAATCCTGTTAATATGGTGGATGAAAATGGACATTTTGGCACGCCTATTCAATGGATTTGCGCAGTTATAGGCGGAGTGGCTGGATGGTATTTTGGTGATTATGTTGCAAGAAAATTTGGTTTTGTACCTCACGGCAAAGGTTGGAAAAATTCAACAAATTATTGGCTGATTCGTTCAGGTGTTGTTGTAGGCGGAGCAGCAGTAGGATGGCTTTCAGGTTTGGCTCTTATGAAAGTTGCATCTAGCTTTCTATTAGCAAATCCTGCAGTGATGGCTAAGATGCCTTCGATTATTCTGTGGATATTGGGACTAGGTTCAGGTAGTTCTGACATAGCAAATGCATTAAGAAACATTATTCCGAATACAATAAATCATATTATGCAATCAAAACATGCTTGGAAACTGATAGGAAATAATACTTGGAATTCTGCTTCTAAAGCGATAGAGCATGTACTAAAACACGGTTCAGCAGCAAATCATGTGGCTGGAAATAGAATTCACACCGCCACATACAATGGTCAAACGGTTCAAGTGGTTACACGAATTATTAATGGTACCTTACGAATAGTTGACGCATGGGTTAAAACAAGGTAGGTGAATAATATGTACTTTAGTATATTAGAAAATTTGTATGACTTAGAGCAAGATGGGCAATGGGAAGCTATTCGAAAATTATTGTATAAACAGTGGGAAAACCATAAAAGTAAGCTGGAGTCTCTTGTTACACTGGCTTTTGAATGTTGGATTGTTTTGTCAGAATGGCATTGTTGTATTAAAAATGAAAATTTAAACTATGATTTGTTCAAAGATAATCTTATTGATGTTTATAATTATGGAATAGAACACTTTGATAACAATCAAATTTTTCAATGTCTGTTTGGTTATATGATGTCGCTTTTCCCTAATTTGTTTTATTCGGATGATGATTTAAGTGGGGAAAAATATGTTCTTTACGAAAACAAAGGGAAAGCAATGCTTGAAAAATCATATCGTAATAATCCAAACAATCTACTTGCTAAAGTATTGTTTTTTGGCACAACAGATAAAACAAAAGAATACAACAAAGCTCGAGAAGAAATAAAACCCTTATTAACAACACTGTTTCCTGGTAAGACCGCTATTGAGCAGTATTTCAAAGAAGTTTTGAGTTTTTAACCCCTTTTTTAGACAACTTCGCAAAAATCTGTAAATCCTCTTTGTAGCCCTCAAAAACATCAATTCGGGTAATATCATAAAATTTGCCGCCGTATTCAATTTTCATATCTGTATCGATGTCATTACGCCAATTTATAACAAATAAGCATTCTTCGGTGTTTTGCACAGCAGAAGCGGCAAAAAACTCTTTTCCCGAAAGCCATCGGAAATAAGCCCATAAAGTTCCGTCATGTATAGGCGTCCATGTTTCTTTTGCAAATCCGTCTTTGTCCTTGACGGTTTTCCTTTTTAAAATCTTAATTTTCTTATCTTTTAGTTTCATGTCAAATCGCCCCCGTAAATTCATTGTAATGCTCATAAAGTCCGACGTAACAATCAAGCAAAGCTACCGTGCCGTCTATTCTTTGGCGCGGTGATTGATTTTTAACAGGAACAATATTTCCGTTTCTGTCAGTCTGGATGCCTGTATTTGTCAAACACCACTTTAAATCGAATTGTTATTGTAATTGACTTTTTTTGAGCGTAAGTCCGTACCCAACACTTGCATAGGCAGGCTTAAAGTTCTTGCTCCTTGAATGCAGCGAACCATGCTAAATCCTTGCATTTGCATTTCTTCAACAAAATATCTTGCGCTGTAGCTGTCGTAATAAATCCATGCAGGGAAAAATTCATATTTTCGGGCAGTATCAGCAAACCATTTTGTAACATCAGAATAATTTATAGAATTCCCTGAACAAAGCCTCAAAAGTCCACGCTCATACCACTTGTCGTAAGGGATTTATCTTGTTTAACGCGCTCTTGCAAATTGTCAGCGGGAAGCCAGTACATTTGATGAATATATTTTTTATCGCTTCCGCGCTTCATAAACAATAGGCTTGCGCAAGTAAGGTCGGTAGTTTCTGCGTAGACTTCTTAAGTAAAAAAATGAAGGCAAATGAAGGTGAGCTTCCGAGGTTTCATGTAGAAAATAGCCATCCTGCAATTGTTTCGGAAGAAATCTTTGATTCAGTACAAGCCGAAGTTGCAAGACGAAAAGAACTTGGTTTGAGAAACAGCTCGGCAGGAATTTTTTCAAGCAAAATAATGTGTGGTGATTGTGATAGCTTCTTTGGTTCTAAGGTTTGGCACTCCAATACCAAGTACAGACGGAAGATCTGGCAATGTCGCCATAAGTTTAAGAGTGTAAAAAAGTGCAAAACTCCACACTTTTATGAAAACGAACTTAAAAAAGTGTTTTTAAAAGCATTTAATCAAATTGTAAGTGACAAAAATCAAATTTTAAGCGACTGCGAAGTAATGCTTATAGCTTTTATGAATACGGCTGAACTTGAGGAAAAAATCAGAATTGCTCAAGAAAAGTTTGACAATATTGAAAAATTAATAGAATCTTACATTAAAGAAAACGCCACTTCAAAATTAAATCAAAAAGAATACAGAGCCAAGTACAGCGAATATTTAAAGACTTACGAAAATGAAAAAATCACACTTGAAACCCTGCAAAATTTAAAGATTGAACGTAAAATCAAAACTCAAAAAATTAAAGATTTTATAAACAAAATTAAAGAAAACGATGCACTTATAACTGAATTCAGCGAAGAATTGTTTTTTGCAACTGTTGAAAAAATAACAGCAAATGCAGATAAAAGCTTGCTTTTTGCTTTTAAGAACGGAATTGACATTACTTCAGAAAAATAAATATAATTTAAAGCCGGTCGGTTAAGATTTTTTAATCTTTTTCGGCCGGCTTTTTTGGTTTTAAAAACAAATGGCTCAATCAATTTTGTAGGTGTAGTCACTTTTCGACGATTTATCAAGAGGTGTATTCACTTTTTTTGAGGGCAAGAGCGAAAAAGTAAAAATTCATTGAAAATCACTTTCTGAAAATCACCCATAAATGCTAAAAACCGCAGTAATACTGCGGTTTAGCGTTGTATCAAAAACAACGTCTTTAGATGGGCTTGTACTTCAAAAATGATACAAATCGACGATACCTAAAAATCATGGTTGCACTTTTCGACGATGTCTTATAAACGCCTTAAATATAGAGATTGAATCAATTTTTACATTTATAAAAATTAATGGTTATTTCAAAGTTATAGTAAAAAATATACTTGAAAATAAAGCCACAGCTACTAAAAAACCAAAAATTAGTTGAAATAAAATTTTTTTACTTTTGTTGTTGTCTTGTGTACTTGTGGTTTTTTCAGTTTTATGTCTCATTAGTATAAATACAGGCATTGAAAATAATGTACAAAAAAATATTGATAGAAGAATATACTGTAAAATACTGCCAGATCCGTTTTCTAATCTAGAGTAAAAGCGCATGTTCATACCAAAAAGAATTATCATACCAAACATCATGCCTAATAGATGATAAATAACTTTTTTTGTGTTATACTTTTTACGAACATTTTTATTAAAAAATAAAAATCCAATCACAATGAAGTTTGGGATTAAAGACAAGCATAAATAGAAATATATCATGAACAGTTTTCAGCTCCCTAACATTGTATGTAAATTTTATAACCAAATATAGTCCAAGGAATTTCCACAACAATTGCTTTTCCCTTAGATTCCCATCGTTCTAGATCATTAAGTAATTTACTTGTAATTTTGTGCATTAAAACAGCTCCAACGGTCACTCCCATACCCAAAGCAGGTACCGACCAAGAGATACCAGCAGCTATGTCTGTTGCTATGTGAGCCGTATCAAACTGATCCGACAAATCTAAACAGTAATCAGAAATCTCGTTCCCATCTAGATACGCTCTTATTCCCCACGCATGATTTTCTATGGTTTTGCATTCACATGTCTGAATAGACCAAAACATAGCGGTAACTAAAAAGAGCATTAATCTAGTTGAAGTTTTGTTTTTCAAGCGTTTTGGTCTCTCCCTATGTATAAAAATTGTATTAATTATGGAGTCTTTAGATGGCGGAGAGATGGGGATTTGAACCCCAGAAACTGTTTTGCAATTTACACGATTTCCAATCGTGCTCCTTCAACCACTCGGACACCTCTCCATAAAAAAAAGTTTAATTAATATACCTTTGATTGTCAATAAATTAGACTTCTTTGGTAACTTGAAAATATAGTTTTTTATTTAGATCTTTCTTCTACAACTTTTTGTATAAAAATTCCAGCAGCGACTGAGGCATTTAAAGAATTGGTTTTCCCTAATAAAGGAATCGAAAGAATAAAATCGCATTTATCTTTTACTAATCTGCTCATACCATCACCTTCAGATCCAATAACCAAAGCAACAGGACTTTTGAAAAAATTTGAAAATTTATGAAAATTTTCACCACAAGAATCAGTTCCACAAATCCATATTCCTTTTTTTTTAAGGAAATCTAAAACTCTTACTAAACTGCCAACACGTGAAATCATAATATGCTCTAGTGCACCAGAAGAAGATTTCTCAACAGTAGGAGTTATTGCCACAGCACCACGTTTTCTAATTATAATACCGTGCACTCCCATAAATTCAGCTGTCCTTATTATTGAACCAAAATTTTGTGGGTCACTTATTTTATCTAAAATTAATATAAAAGCTGGCTTATTCTCTTTATCTGCAAAACATAAAATATCGTCTACATCGAAGTATTTTCTTGATGAAATTTGAGCAACAATACCTTGATGATTTTTTCCTCTACATATAGAGTTCAATATTTTTGAATTACAATTTTTAATAACTATACCTTTTTGTTTTGCTAGCGTTAAAATTTCTGCAGGTATAAGCCTTGAGCTAAGAATATAATTGATTGTACCAAATTTAAGAGATTCTAATACAGAATTTTTACCAATAACAAAGCTTTTTTCTTTCATAATTTAAACTTCTTTCGTATTGAACACTCTCGGCACTGATTTATTAGACTTCCTTCGTAACTACAAAAACATCACTTTTTTTATATTTTCCCTAAAAACAACATAAATTTTTTTTGAAATACATAAAGTATTCCTGCGAAATTTATGTTGTTTTTAAAAAAATCTATAAAAAATTGATATTTTCAATTTATAGGAAGTCTATTGAAAATATGCGTTTTGGAATCTATGAGAAAAGGTTCTAATTCTTGAATTTTATTTTTCAAATTTAAAAAATCTTTTTGCATATATATTTTATTTTTCATATTTCTTAAAATTGCAGCAGGATGGAACATTGGTATCATCCAAACATTATTTTTTTTTTTGAAAATGCCATGATCTTTAGTAATTTTTATGTTAATGTCAACAATTTTCAGAGAAGCAATCCTGCCAAGTGCTACTATAATTTTAGGTTTCATCAAATAAAATTGATTCCTCAACCACTGTATACACATTTCTTGCTCTTCTGGTAAAGGATCTCTGTTATCAGGTGGTCTGCACTTAACTATATTTGATATGTAAATATCTTTATCTCTGCTCAAACCAATATCTTTAAGCATCGAATCAAGTAATTCTCCAGATCTACCAACAAATGGTCTGCCTTCTATGTCCTCATTTACACCAGGTCCTTCTCCAACAAAAAGAATCTTGGAATTTTTATTTCCTTCTCCAAATACAACTTGAGTCCTATTTTTATGTAAACTACACTTAACGCACTTCAAACAATTAGATTTTAACAATTCCCATGTACAAAAAATATAATACCTCTAATAAAAATTTTAAGTTCACAAGGGTTTACAATCAAATATAATTTTAACTTGTCTCGATGGTATGTCAATCATTTTTAATAATCCATCTTTGCTAAAGGTTATATCAAAATCAAACTTATCAATTTTACCCTTATAACTGACATTTTGGTCTTCATTTTTAAGCTTTATAAGCGACAACTCTTTTAGAGAATCTAAAATTTTTACTGTCAAATTCAAAAATGAATCTTCAGGAACCGATAATTTATCAAAATTTTTGCTTACATTTTTGAAAGATGCAGTTTGAACCCCATCTTTCCACAAAAAAGTCAAACCCTCAATTGTTTTCGGTTTTAATATTTTTATTTTAGTAAAATTTTTGTCTGTATGATATACCTCACATTCATATTCTTTTTCCCCAATTTTTATTTTAGCAGTTGAATTAAAATTCATAACAAACTTTAAATATTTGTCTTCATTTTTTTTAAACTTATTTATACCAAACAAAATACCTGAGACTACCAAAGCACTTAACATAAACAAAAATAAAATTTTTTTCAAGCCTAACTCCTAGATTAAATAACGATTTAATCGTAAGAACTCCCTGTGTAACTCAAAAATATAAATTTTTCACAAATTTTTTGTGTATTTAACTTTCTGCAGTTATACGTTGAGTCCATTTATAATCTATAGTTATTAACTTGGAAATTTAGAACCCGTTTAAGCTTATTAAAATGCAAATTTTTGAAATCTACGGAAACAGGTTCTTAGTTTTTTAAAAAATTTATCAATTTTCCGAACTTTGCCAATATACGTAATAATCATAATCAGATAAACCCGACCTCTCAGCATCAAATAAACAATCAACAACTTTACTTCTTCGTAAATCTAGGACAAAAGGCAAAATTTTAAACGGAGATTCAAAATCATCTTGATTTTTACATATACCAAAAACGCCTAACTGACCGTCTGGAAAATTTATAGTTGCAAATAATCCAGTGAAAGCACCAGCTAAATTTTTCAATTGCTCCGCTCTCCTAGGATCATTAGGATCCTTAGGATCCTTTGGATTACCCATTACGGAAAAATCTGTACGATTAAAACATTTAAGAAAATCGTTTATAGACTTTAACTTACCAAATACTCTAAAATTACGGTTTAGATTGTCTAATTTCCATAGATTATTATTGTAAACATGTCTTATGGAAGGTAAAAGATCTTTTACATGACGAATATTCTTCAAATAATTGCAATATTCATCTTTTATCTTTTTACCACTTACAGTAACTTCTCTAAATTTTACATTATTTTCTCTATTTTCTTTAATGGTATTTCCAACAACAAAAGCAATAGGTACAATAAAAGGTACTAATGTTGCATATTCCGCTAAATTATCCAAAAAACTTTTATTTTTATCAGGTTTACTAGATTCTCTTAATTTATTTTTATTTGAAACAGAACCAATTTTTGATTCCATATCGCTTTTACTGCTTACAACTTCTTGAACGACACTATTTGTCACATGAGAACTTACTTCATTTTTACTTTTAACTAAAAACTTATCATCTTCAACATTCCTAGATGCATCTTCAATAAGATTGCTGTCTGCAACATCAAGGTTAATTTTCTCGACTAATGTATCAGGTATACACTCTTTCTCATTAATTAAAAATTGACCATCTTCAAGATTACTAGATATATTTTCAACAACATTGCTGTCTGCAACATCAATTTTACTTTCGTCAACTACATCATCTTTAACATCGCTATTATCAACCAAAGAAGGATGACTTTCTTGAACGATATCATTAACTAAAAATTGATCACCTTCAACATTCCTAGATATATCTTCAATAACATTGCTGTCTTCAACATCAATTTTACTTTCGTCGACTACATCATCTTTAACATCGCCATTATCAACCAAAGAAGGATGACTTTCTTGAACGATATCATTAATTAAAAATTGATCACCTTCAACATTCCTAGATATATCTTCAATAACATTGCTGTCTGCAACATCAATTTTACTTTCGTCGACTACGTCATCTTTAACATCGCTATTATCAATTATAAAAAAATCATCTTTTTGAACAACACGGTTACTGTCATTATCAATTAATAAATTATCAACATCACAAGAATTATCTGTCTCCACTACTATACATGTATTATCTTTGTCTTTTTCTTCAGTTAAAGAACCCATTAAATCATTTTTATAGATTAAATTTTCAGAACAACTTATTTTGTTTACAGAATCTTCATCATGCTTGTCCACAACAGACTCAGTAAAAACCGATAATGAATCCTTTTGTTCATATGTATTTGTAGAAGAGCTAACACGATTAGAACTATCATCAGATTTAAAATCAGGATTACCTTTATCAACTTGCGGTGTAGCAGAAACTTTTGCAGGGTGATTGCTATTTTGCATGATACCGTTAATAGTTAACAATAACGTTGCTAAAACTGATATCTGCTTCTTTATTGAATTTTTTTTCAAATCCCATTACCGTTACCTCAAAAATGATAACGTATCCTCCTTTGCTAATTTTCAACATGTTAAAAATAAAATATATTAGACTTCCTATAACTTGAAAATATAAATTTTTTATAGATTTTTTTTTTAAACAACATAAATTTCGCAGGAGTACTTTTATGTATTTCAAAAAAATTTTATGTTATTTTTAGGGAAAATATAAAAAAATGACGTTTTTGTAGTTACTAAGGAAGTCTATTCAACTAAGTCGTTTAATTTTATCAAATACTATCATATTGTCAATAGACAGTGTCATAACGACGGCACAGTCTGTAGGCTTGGATAAATCGCTCAATATCGTCGAAGGTTCAGGAGACGGCTTATAAATTTCAAGTGTTCGATTCAATTTGTGATGCGCCAGAGATTGCGACTGGTGCTTAAGTTGTATTTATTTGTATTAATTTTTATTAAATATATTGACAAATAAGATTGTTTGTCATACCAATGTATTTGGGAGGTTGATACTATGAGTACATCTTTAGTTAGTGCAAGAATCGAAAACAACTATAAAGAAAGAGCTCTAAAGGTATTTCAACGTGACGGACTCGATATGTCATCAGCGATAAGAATGTTTATTGTTCAAACCGCGAACAAAGGCGTCATACCTATTAAATTCAGCGAAAAACAAGAAACAAGAGCAGAGTTAAACGCAAGAGTTTCAGCGGCAATAAAGAAACTTGACCAAGAGCCTGTCGATTTAACCAAAGAAGACCTTGAGGAATGGGAATATTGAGTTTTAGGGTAAACGACCTTCTACTCATTGACCTAGTCTTTGATGATAACGCCGAGTCAAAATTCAGGCCTACGCTCTTTATCGAAACAAACAACAATAACGTTGAAATTTACAAAATCATGTCACAATACAAGACGAAGTCAGATTTTATGAAAAGTAAGTACTTTGAAATAGTCGATTTCGAAGACGCTGGACTTTACAAGCTATCTTGGATTGATACATTTAAAAAGTATCGCGTCGGAGTAAGCAAATTTAATATTAGAAGAATTGGGACTTTGTCAAAAGAAGATATCAAGCGTTTTGCTGAATTTCTTGAAGAACAAAATGAATAATAGACTTCCTATAACTTGAAAATATCAATTTTTTATAGATTTTTTTTAAAAACAACATAAATTTCGCATGGATACTTTATGTATTTCCAAAAAATTTTATGTTGTTTTTAGGGAAAATATAAAAAAAGTGATGTTTTTTTAGTTACGGAAGGAAATCTAATATACAAAGCCAGTCGAAATATTAATATCTTGGAGGTAAAATTTTGTGTGGTATCTGCGGCTTTATTGGCGAAATTAAAAACGAAAATGTTGTCATTGAAAAGATGACATCAGCTATATCTCATCGAGGTAGTGACGGTGCCAACTATTTTGTCGAGAAAAACATTGGTATAGGATTTAGATATTTAAAATCGTCTGATAAAGAGTTTCACAATCAGCCTATTTTCAGCGAAGACGACAATCTAGTTCTTACAGCAGATGGCGAAATTTACAATTATTTGAATATTAAGGATCAGTTAGAATTTTTAGGACATAAATTCTATACATCTTCAGATACAGAAGTCTTAGTTCATGGATTTGAAGAATGGGGAAAAGAAATATTGGGAAAACTCAGAGGCAAATTTGCATTTTCAATTTGGAATCGTAAAGATAGATCATTTTTTTTAGTACGCGACTTTTTTGGAATTAAACCACTTTACTATTACATCAATGGAACAGACTTTGCATACGCTTCTGAAATTAAAAGTATTTTAAAATTTCCTCCAATAAAAAAAGAAATTAATCTAAAAGCACTTGACAATTACCTTTCATTCCAATATGTACCAGGACAAGAAACTATATTCAAAAATATTTATTCTGTGTTACCTTGTCATTTTTTGGAATTTAAAAATTTTCAAATTGAAACAAAAAGTTATGATGAACCAAAGCTTATTCCTGACGAAAATTTAGATATTTGTTCAGCAGTAAGTGAGATCAAAAAGGTAGTAGAAGAATCCGTCCATATCCACAAACATCACACAAATTCAGAAATATTAAAAGTCGGATGTTTTCTTTCAGGTGGTGTAGATTCGAGTTATGTTACATCTCTTTCAAAAAACAGACCATCATTTACTGTAGGATTTGATATAGATGATTCAGAAGATGAAAATTATAAATTTGATGAGATAATTCTTGCAAAAGAATTTTCTCATTACTTAAAAATTGGAAATATTTCTCGTTATTTATCTGCAAAAGAATATTTTAATGCTGTTCCGATTGTTCAGTACTATATGGATCAACCTCTTGCTGATCCATCATGTATAGCCTTTTATTTTGCATGTAAACTTGCAGCAAGTAATAATTTTAGAGTTATACTTTCAGGTGAAGGAGCAGACGAATTGTTTGGTGGGTATCCAGTATATAAAGAACCAAAAATTTTTAAATTTTATCACAAAATATTTTGTAAAAGCATACGAAGTTTTTTTGCGAAATTGGTAAAAAAAATTCCTTTTAATATTAAAGGTCGCGGATTTATAATTAGAGGAGAAAAAACTGCTGAAGATAAATTTATCGGGAATGCTAACATATTTTCAAAAGAAGAAAAAATTGAAATTTTAAAAAATAGTGAAATTGCAACTGATCCAATGGAATTTGTGAAAAGTTATTACGATAAATTCAAAAATCTCGATGATACAAGCAAAATGCAGAGTATAGATATCAATTTATGGTTAGTGGGGGACATACTTTTAAAAGCTGACAGAATGAGTATGCTCAATTCAATTTGTTTAAGGTCACCGTTTTTGGACAAGCGTGTATTTGATGTCGCAAGAAAATTGCCAACAAAGCTAAAAATATCATTGACTAAC
>Ga0209737_10002707_pt1 | contig 12367 bp, 10 predicted proteins | sample TergutCu122P3_FD_187284 | JGI IMG/M metagenome (GOLD analysis project Ga0209737, IMG submission 187284) | Cubitermes ugandensis P3 segment gut microbial communities from Kakamega Forest, Kenya - Cu122 P3 (SPAdes) (version 2) | ecosystem: Host-associated > Arthropoda: Insects > Digestive system... | reverse complement strand
TCGCCCTTTATGAGACCCATGTGCTTACCCAAAGAAATAATCCACTCGGATTTATCTGCCCTAGCACGTTTTGTACCCAGACTGTTCATGCTTTTTGTTCTGTTATATGTAGAATAACCGTACTTGTCGCCGATTTCATTCTCGTCAAAACACAAATCACAGCCGTTTTCCGCCAAGTATTTATACGACACACTGTCCGCAATGCAATATACGGGATGAGTTATAATATTCTTAATCATCATCGCATTGAAATTACCGCTTCTCGGAGTTATTCCCTGTGCAAACAGTTTCTTCTCAACACCGGTAAGACTTTGAATCTCAAGAAAAAGTCTAAAAATAAGCCTTATCACACTTTCCTCTTCTATGTTCGGAATAAGTTTATAGGAACTGCGGCTCTTTCCTTCAAAATCTATGTTTTGAACCCGTTCGGAATCATAACCGATAGGAGTCCGCCCTCCAAGCCAGCGGCCTGTTCGTGCCAGCATAACCATATTGTCACGGACACGTTCCGCAATAGTCTCCCGTTCCAATTGAGCGAAAACGGCCGCTATATTAATCATAGCCCGCCCCATCGGCGTAGATGTATCAAACTTTTCGTTTATAGAGATAAAGTTTGTCTTCGTATTCTGAAACATATCCATCAAGCCGGAAAAATCGCTGACATTACGGCTGATTCGGTCAAGACGGTAAACCACAATGAAGTTTGCGGGATTTCGCTTATGCTCCGCCATCATCTTCTTGAATCTCGGTCTGTCAAGGCTTTTACCTGAAAAGCCCTCATCTTCAAAAACAAAAATATCCTTTTCATTGGCGTCAGGGTAATTCCTGAGAATATATTCCTTGCACAGTTCTATTTGATTTTCAACGGATTCTCCCTTCCCTGTGAATTTAGACTTTCTGGAGTATATAAAAAATCTCATTGCATTTTTCCTCTCTAACTGCAAATTTTTGTAACTATTCAGTATATCCTGAATCCGTGAAGTTTAAAATTCTTGACAAAGAATAAGGAGGGAGGCGTTGCGAGGCGGAGCCCCGCTTCTCGGGGACTTCGTCCCCGCCCCTCCTTCCTGATTTTTGTGCAAAACAACGAAAATCATCAAAACAACTGAATAGCTGCAAATTTTAAAAATCAATTGACATACGCCCTTGAATATGATATAATAATTATGGAATTGTTAGGATGGGGGAAATGTACATAAAATTAATAGTAATGTTAACACAGAACGACCGCACTGTAAAAAACGCCTGTGAAATCTTCGAACAGTGCAAGGATTCAAAGGCAAAATTTTGGGGATTAAAAGAAGAAGGTCTGCCTTTTGAAAAAATGAAGAGCTTGTTCGCTTATATGAAAAGATGCGGAAAATCAACCGTTCTCGAAGTAGTTTCTTACACGGAAGAAAAATGTATGCAAGGCGCAAAAATGGCTTTAGAATGCGGGTGCGATATTCTGATGGGAACGCTGTTTTTCGATTCAGTTAATGAATTCTGCAAAACTAACAGACTTAAGTATATGCCTTTTATCGGAAAAACCACCTGTCGTCCGTCTGTTTTGGAGGGTACCGTACCGGAAATGATTAACGAGGCAAACGCTCTCCTTGAAAAAGGCGTTTGCGGATTTGACTTGTTAGGATACAGATATACAGGAAACGCCGCCGTTCTTATCAGAAAGTTTGTATCACAAATTAACGCCCCGACCTGCATCGCAGGCGATATAGACAGTTTTGAAAGATTGAATGAAGTAAAATCATGCGGTGCATGGGCATTCACTGTCGGCAGCGCTTTCTTTGACGGTAAATTCGGCGGAACTTTCAATGAACAGATTGATAAAGTATGCGATTATATTAACGAAAAGGAATTGCTTTATGTTTAGGCTTTTTTATCCATGCGAATACGCAGAAAGTGTATTTAATATTGATTACAGTAAACTGTATGCCAAAGGATATAGAGCGTTAATATTTGATATAGACAATACATTGGTGCATCACGGAGAAGACTCCACAAAAGAGATAGAAGATCTTTTTCGGACTGTCCACAAAGCAGGATTGAAAACACTGTTGTTATCAAATAACAATGAGGACAGAATTAAACGGTTTATCAGAAATATCAGTACGCCATACATATGCGACGCTAACAAGCCAAGCAAAGCCGGTTATTTGAAAGCCTTAAAAATGCTTAATGTAAAAAAAGAAGAGTCCGTTTTCATAGGTGATCAGATTTTTACGGATATTCTCGGGGCTAACAGAGTCGGAATTGAGAGTATCTTAGTTAAGTATATGCGTTACAATAATGAAGATAAAATCGGAATAAGACGGAATATAGAAAAAGTAATTCTTAAATTCTACAGGCAAAGTAAACGTTATAGGAATAGAATCGGTGATATAAACAAAGAGGAGAATACAGAAAATGCTGTGGAATAAAGATAAGCTTTTTTGCGATATTAATCCCGTATGTTATGCCATATCCCAACAAAAAGAGATTATCAAAAGACATTTCAAGAATTTTTTCAGCAGAGAAAAATTTGCCAAGTATGTAACAGCTGAAAAACTGCCTGTCACCGTTTCAAGCCACAGTTCAGGTATTATAAAAAGGGCGAAGGGCGTCGATTTAAAAACACAGGAAAACAAAATGGTTAATATAATGTTGTCCTGTGAAAAGATTAACGGAATAATTATACGCCCTAATGAAGTATTCTCTTTTTGGAAGACTGTCGGAAAAGCATCAAAAAGAAAAGGCTTTAAAAGCGGTCGTGTATTGCGGAAAAACAAACTTGTAACTGGCATCGGCGGAGGTCTTTGCAATCTATCGAACACCATACACTTGCTAATTCTGCACAGTCCATTGGAAGTTACAGAATTTCACAGCCACTCCGACGCATTGGCTCCCGACGAGGGGAAAAGAATTCCTTTCAGTGCGGGAACATCAGTCTGTTATAATAATCTTGATTACAGGTTCAGGAACAATACCGACCGGGATGTTCAGTTGCTTCTGCGGTGTGAAAATGAAGTTCTCTATGCTGAATTAAGAGCTTTGGAAGGTTTTACAACGTCATACAGACTCGTTGAAGAGAATCATCATTTCAAAAAAGAGGACAGCAAGTATTACAGAATTTCAAAAATCTATAAAGTGACCTACGATAACTTAACGGGCGATATATCGGAAAAAAAACTTGTCTTAGACAATCACTCGGAAGTAATGTTTGATTACGCCTTAATACCGAAAGACCAAATAAGGAACTGTCTAGAAATAACTTGAACGTTTGACTCGCCTTTTTGCCGTTATGCGTTGTCGAAAATCCTCGTTTTGCGTCAGCAAAACTGCGGTTTTCTACTAGCCTAACAACAAAAATTCTGTGGCAAACTTGTTCAACTTATTTTTGGACAGTTCCTAAAAGTATAAATCCTTGCCGCATTAAGGCAAGGATTATTTTTCTATGGCAATTTTATAATCTGCCCTATATTTATTTTATTCTCGTTAGGAATATTATTCAGCTTCTTCAAAATCTGCCATGTTGTTCCGAATTTTCCTGCGATTCCTGAAAGAGTATCGCCTTTTTTAACGGTATAAGTCTTAACGGTAACCGTCGGCAGAGAAGTTTGGGTCTTAGCGGGGATTTTTACGGTATCCCCTACTCTTATAACATCAGGGTTTTTAATGTTGTTATAACTCGCCAATACTTGCCATGTTGTGCCGTATTTACCTGCGATTCCCGAAAGAGTATCACCTTTTTTAACGGTATAAACCGTATCGGCAAGCCGTTCGGGATTTTTGGCTTTTGCCGCAATCTCCCTCCACTCATCTTCAGATAAATGTGCCAGATTAAGGTCCAAATCACCGTCATAATTGCCTATGCGGCCTTTCGGGCTGTACTGATGGACTACAGCGTTCGGCCAATAACTCTGTGCCGCATTTTGATTGTATGCATTTACGGTTGTGCTGTTTGTATACACGGCAACCCATACATAATCCCACTGTTCGATTTCGGCAGCATATGTCTTCGCTGGACTGCCCGAAAGATAAACAGCTGCATATCCTAATTTTTCCTTTAAGTATATACGGATTTGGGATAATCGCGAAACCCCTGCGTCAATCGCTTTAGCCTCCCAGTCCCAAAATAAAATACCGTCGCCCTGTATGCCGTATTTTTGGGCTTCCGTTAAAAATGTATCGACCTCGCTTTTATAATCCGTGCTGCCGCTGTCAAAGTGGTATACACCGTAGACGCCCTTCGCCTGTGCGTCTTTAATCTGGCCCGCAAAATTTTTATTGGATGATGCGTTCCCCTGCGTTATTTTAACAATAGCGAAGTCAAAAGGAATTAAGCTAAGCACGTTGTCAGGCTGATAACCCGACACATCGACGCCGTTTAGCTTGTTCATAAAATCCCACCTTCTTTCAAACAAATGCGGAAACAGACCGCCGCTCGTATACACAAATTATACTCAAGTGTTTGAATAATTAGAACTGCGTTCAAAAAATATCAAGAACACATTTCCCCGCATCGGCATATTATGCTATTACCTGAATGAGTACAAAAAATTCAGACGATAAGGAGCTGCCAACTTTATACTCTGACAGTTCCAACTTTTATAAGGAGGTTCTTGTTTATGGCTGCAACAGTACCTGTGGTTCCTCCGGATATACCGCCAGATATACCTCCGGTAGTACCGACAAAACCCAATCCGCGCTGTCAGGCTGTTACGGATTTAATTGAATCTGTAGCACTCGAGGAAACAGCCCTCTCACACATTTTAAACGCCGAAGGCGAAAAAATGCAGGCAATCATCGCTAAGAACGGTGTGACAACAGAAGAATTAATGAAACTAAACACTTCTGTCAATAAGCTAATCAACTCGATTACCCGTTTAGAAATGACATTCCAGTCAAAGCTTGAAATTTTCTCATGTGTCAATGATGAATGCCTTCAGGTAATTGAATTAAGGAACTGACAATAAATAAAATTGACGTTTTGTTGGTCTTTTTTTCTGCGTTGTCGAAAATCCTCGCTTTGTGACAGCAAGGCTGCGGTTTTCTCCTAGCATAACAACAAAAATCCTACACAAAACTTGTCAACTTTATTCACTGGCACTTCCTAAATAAACTTTTAAAGGAGATATTACTATGTCTATGCCCGTAATAATACCAGGAACCGAAACCCGCGAACAAGCCATAACAGACCTTATCGAATCCATTGCTTTAGAAGAGACCGCACTATCTCACATTCTTAATGCCGAGGGCGAAAAAATGCAGGCTATCATCGGTATGGATAACGTAACGACTGAGGAATTAATGGCTCTTAACTGCTCGGTTAATAAGCTTGTTAACTCAATCACCCGTTTGGAAATGATGTTCCAATCGAAACTGGAGCTTTTCTCCGCCGTAATTGAAAAACCCGTTAAAGAAGACAAAAACAATGAAAAACCGGCGGATTTTCCGGTATAATTATTGAAAACTGACGGCAGGTGGCTTTCTTAATCGGAAGCCGCCTTACGTCGAAAAGAGGGTAATATGAATTCATACGAACCGTATAAAAGCGACCTCCCTTTTGAGAATGAATGCCAGGTTGAAACTTGCCGTGAGGAATGCAAAAACGGGCAGTCAATATGCGATTTAATAGAATCTGCTGCTCTTACTCAAACGGCGCTTGCACACATTCTTAATGCCGAAGGTGAAAAAATTCAGAAGGCAGTTGCGGTTTGTGAAAATGTAAATGATTTACTGGAAGTCAACCGTTCTGTAAATAAAACAATTATAAGCACGACTCAATTGGAACAGGCTCTGTATCAGCAGTTGGATACAGTAAATGAGATATGTCAAACCGAACGGTTTAACAATACGCACCGTCACTGCACATCAGAACATGAAGTTGAGCGTCATAATAACTGTTATAGCCGCCAGCATTCTTACGCCGAACATTACTTTATCAACTGCATAACCTGCAGTAAAAAAACTGCATTGACGCCGCAAAAAAAGACTGAATATTACCGTTCGGATTTTCTTGGTTCAGAATGCGAACCAAAACCGATATTTTTAAAATCGGGAAAGTATACCGTAAAATTCAAACTGGAAATAAATAAGGAATGCGGCGAAATTAATTCTGTCTCTATGAAATTTATATTTTACCGAAAGAATAAAAAGTTCATTAAATCTGTAGATTTTTCAGAATACATTTGTAAATCCCAAGGTTTAATAAAGGGTGAATTTGTTTTTCAGACTCCGAATTCCTGTGACGAATGCTTTTGTTCACTGATATTAAAATCGCCTTGCTGTGCGAAGATAACCGGCGGAATTACAGTAACAAAAGCAATTTCAAATTGAAACAGCAAACCTCCGCATAATTACTGCGGAGGTTACTTGTGTTATTCTTCAATTTTGAAAGAATTATACCTTACGGAATCAGAAATGCTCTTTGCCAAATCAAGATATTCCTTTGCCTTTATAAAGTCCTTTTTCAATGTATAATAAAGACACATGCCGAAATATGCCTCGTGACATGAGTCTTGCGGACAGAGTTTCACTTTGCAGCACAAAGCAATTTTGAAAAACTTCATTGCCTTGCTTAACTTGCCCAATCCGAGATAACATTCACCCAAACGGACATTGTCGATACAACTCCCGCCGTCCCGCATAATTCTTTCTCTAAGAATTTTTTCGGCTATCTTATATTCCTCTGCGGCTCTCGTGTTAATCTCATGATTTTTAGGGAGCAATCTCCCAAATAAAGCAAGCGACTGAGCTAAGTGCAGATGTGCACCCGCTTTATTGGATTCAAGAGAAATTTCCTGAGTATGGTACTCTATCGCTTTCTCATAGTCACGGTGATAGTTCCTGTAAATATCGCCTAAACAGCCGATAGCATCTGCATCATTAGAATTAACCGTTAAACAAAGCTTGTAATATTTCTCTGCTTCCGCAGCATTGTTAAACCGTTCTTCATACAGATGTGCAATGTAATAATAAACATCGGCAACATTCCAGCATTCCGAAAGCAATTCCGTGTTAGTAACGGCACGGAGCAAGTCGTCAACCGCCTCCTGCGGTCTTGAGAGATTCTTATATATCATGCCTCGACGGGCGTAAAGAAACGGATTGTCAGGATATTTTTCGATGTTTTCATCCAAAATCTTCAAAGCCTCGTCATAACGTTTAAGCTGTCCTAAACAATATGCGATTCCATCCCAAATGTCGGGATTTTCAGAATTGTTTGCAATGATAGAACGGTACGTTTCTATTGATTTTTCATATTCGCCCTGAACAGACTGATAGTATTCCGCAAGCATCCGCCGCAAATTATAACTGTCTGGGAAATCTTTAACGGCTTTTTCAAGTTTCTTTACAGCGGTATCACCCTCACCGAGCCTTCTGTACAGCCATGCTTCGCCCCTGCGGAACTGAGCCGTATCAAACAGCTCCATTGAACTCTGCGTCCACTCCAACGCCTCTTCAAACCGCCTCTGAGCAATAAGAATATCCAGCATACGTTCATATGCGCGTGAATTTTTAGCACCCGCTTTTATACCCGCATCAACATTTTCATATGCGTCGTCAAATTGCTTTTTGTGATAACATATTGTACCGAGCAACACGAGGAAAGACGGCTTTAACTGTTCTATATCGCCTTTCAAAACAGTCTCGATTACCTCCATTGCTTCCTGATAACGTGAAAGTTCTATGAGAGCCAGCGTTTTGGGATATACTAAGTAATCTCCCTGAACCTCCAACTCCGCATAACGTTCATAAACTTTGAGGGCGTTTTCCGCATACCCCGCCTCTATGAATATTTCCATTTCAGTAAAATACGGCGACGGATTGAAAGTCGAATATTTGATGGACTCTTCACAGGCGTCAATCGCTAAGGCATATCTGCCCTGAGCTTTTAACGCTTCGGCTTTAATTGTATACAGGTGCTGTAAATCAGGTTTTAATGCGATACCTTCGTCGCATGAAGCTATCGCTTCATCATAACGGCGTAATTCATGAAACGCCTGCCCTTTAAGAGAACATATGCTCGCCAAAAACGTAGGGGTAGTGTCCTTAAACTCTAAAGTCATCGCTTCATCCGTATATTTTACAGTCTCTTCAAAACGTCTCGCCTCATTCAGCATATGAGCCAAATTAAGATAGTTGCGGCACAGTTTTTCTACTTCAATACTTTTAAGCTGATACTCAATAGCTCTGGCATACTGATTTTTGTGCATGAAACAGTCCGCCATATACTCAAAATAACTTGAATCGTCCTTATGTACGGGAAGTTTTATTAAAACATCATAACAGTCGTCAATTCTCTCTGTGTTAAGGTAGTACTTGCAAAGCGACATGGCTGTTTCATAGTCTTCAGGGTTTTCGGCGTGCTTTTTCTCGTATTCATCGGCAAGAAGTTTGTTCACGTGCATACTGGCTGAACTGAAATACATACTCGAAGGAAAATTAATACAGGCCTCACGGGCGATAAGCCGTGCTTCCTCATATTCTTCAAGCTCCATGAGACATTCATACAGCCCCTCTACAGGTGCATAATAATCGGGGTGCTGTTCTCTTGCTTTTTTGTATATTTCAAGAGCTTCCTGAGTTAATTCACGCTTACCGGTGCCGCGGATTACGTACGCGTAATCCAAACAGGTGTTTATATCATCGGAATGCATCTCATAAACAGGTTTTGCCAAATCAACCGCCGTCTCTTTATCACCGTCCCAAGCAAGCATTTTTGCTCTGACCATATCAAAATCGGGGTGCGATATTTCCAAAGAAATAATTTCTTTAACGGCTTTTTTCATTTCTTCAAGATTGTTGGACGCAAACTGGCGGCAGGCGGAATTAAAAAGATATATCGCCCTGTCTATTTTTTCCGTATCAGTTTCACTGAACAACTCATACCTCAGTGCCGAGTATTCAGTTCTGTGAATAAAGAAATCAATAAAATCAGACGGAAATTTCTCGCAGAGACGGTCTTTCTTTTCCGTTACGCTGAAAGCCTTATCAATCTCTTTATAAACAGACGGAGGCATAAAATTGTTGTCCATAATGAAAACAAGTAAACTTTCAGTCAAAGCATCTTCCATATCGAGCCTTTGACAGATGTCGTCTCTGAATAACTCAGCCCATTCTTCCGGGTTGCGTCTTCGTGAAAAATTGCGGTATAACTCTTCCACTTTACGCATAAAAATGCCTTTAGGAGAGTTGTCGGACTCAGCGTTTTTTTTCTTGTCGATTTCTGCAAGAGCCTGTTCATAAGCGACTCTTAGTTGCTTAAAACCTTCGGGGTCATCTTCAGGGTTATGCTTCGGCAATTCCGTCATATATGCGCGTTTGACAGCGTCTTTATCATCCGTTTCCGCTATATTCAATATTAACCATGGGTTCATATCGGCATTATCCCTTCTTCTTCCAGTTCATTTAACTTGTCCTCAAGTTCTTCGCAGAACTCCCGGATTTTTCGGTCATCCTGCTTGTCCAAAACCTCGTCGAATTTTCGGAGCAGCACAGAAAGTTTAGCTCTTCTGTCACCGATGCTCTCCTCATACATACGCTCGCCCTTTGCCATAAGATAACGAACTTCTTCTTTTTCTCTGGGATGAATTTTGAGTTCGCTAAGATGCTGTAACTTCTCCTCAATCTCTTCCTTTGACATAATCCCAGGGTTTTGTTCGATAATAACCTTTTTCTGTAACTGTGTCGAAACAGCCTTTACCTCGACCTCCAAAATACCGTTAATATCATAGGTATAACGTACATCAACAGCTTCCTTCCCTGCCTCGGCAGGCGGTACCGATATCGTAATTTCACCTAAAGGAATATTTTCCTTAACCCTGCGGCTCTCACCCTGAAGTATAATTACACGTATGCTGTTCTGATTGTCATGCAGAGTATGCAGACGTTCCACACGTGAAATAGGCACAACGGAATTCCGCTCTATTATCGGTAAATAATAACCTGATTCAAAGAAACCGCTGTCCCGCTGAACCGATACCTCTGTTCCCAAAGTATACGGACACACGTCAGTTAATACAATCTCGGTTATGCTCTTATTGCGTGTTTTCAATGCGGAATGAACAGCCGTCCCCAGTGCCACAACCTCGTCAGGATTAATGCTGACGGTCGGTGTCATGCCTAAACTTTTACCGATAAAATCTCTGATAAGCGGAAGTTTTGTCGCTCCGCCCGCAAGTAAAACGGAATCTATCTCATCAAATGAAACAGCCGCATCGGAAACGGCGCGTTTTATCGGCTCACGCAAACGTTCAAACAGTTGCTTGCATCTTTTTTTATATTCGCCAGCGTCTATAGTTGTTACAAAAATTCTGCCCTTTAAAATGCAGTTCATATTAGAACTGTAAGATTTGGAGAAGTTGCATTTAGCAATCTCCGCAGCCTTATAAATAGCGGAATATTCTGAACACGTGAGAGCATTTATATCTAAATCATTAGCCTCGATAAACATTTCGATTAATATCTCGGTAAAATCTTCACCTCCGAGGTAATTATCGCCCGCAACAGCACGAACTTCCATTACATTTCCGTATTTTTCAAGAATAGAAACGTCAAACGTACCCCCGCCAAGGTCAAAGACAATATATTTCTTATAGTCATCCTGTTCGTGAATTCCGTATGCAACCGCTACCGCCGTAGGTTCATTTACTATCCGTTCAACCTTCAATCCCGCAAGCTCGCCTGCTATTTTTGTGACCCTTCGCTGTGCGTCGTTAAAATATGCGGGAACGCTTACAATAGCTTCTTCCACTGTCTCGCCAAGAAAAGCCTCAGCATCCTCCTTAAGCCGTTTTATAATATAAGATGATAATTCTTCGGGTAAAAAGACTTTATCACCAAGACGGTATTCTTTTTTTGACCCCATAGAACGCTTAAATATCGCCGCTGTATGTTCGGGATGCGTGATAAGACGTTCTTTGGCAATTTTCCCGACAAACAGTCCGTCCTCTCCCAAACTTACAACAGACGGTGTAAGGTTTTCGCCGTGAGCATTAGGTATTATTACAGGGCCGTTGTCACCAAAATATGCTGCAAGACTATTGGTAGTACCAAGGTCAATGCCAATTATCGCCATAAGTTTTATTCCTCCAAGTTATCTTAGGAACTGAACTTTTGAAGAATAAGCCAGACAGTTCCTTACATAACCTTATTATATCATATTACGTCAGCTTTTGCAATATATTTTTAAAATTTGTCCTTAGAATCAATTAAATTATGGAGATGATAAAAAGTGGCAAGAAAAACTCAAGAATTCATAATTAACATACATCTGCCTGAGGATTCGGAAAATTTCACGTATTTATACACGGAATTTCTTTATCAAATCGCATCTAAGACAATGAAAAAACTACCGCCCGACGGGCAGACAGCATATGCCGAAAAATATGTAAAGGCATTTTGTTCCGATGATATGCAGAAAAACTTGTAAATACTGCAAATTTTTTTCCGTTTGGATGTGACTGCTTCATTTATATAAACGTCCTTAGAAGATTTTTTTGTTATTCTGAAATCCATTAGAATTTCGTTTTCAATACATCTGCTGGCATAAGTTGCAAATTTTATACCCTTGTTATAGTCGAAGGTATCGACAGCTTTAATAAGCCCCACGGTACCGATTGATATCTGTTCGTCTTTATCGGTATTTTGCGAACTGTATTTTCTCACGATATGTGCGACAAGTCTGAGATTGTGTTCAATCAGTTTATTTCGGGCGCTTCTATCGCCCTCAGCCATCTTCTGGAAATATTCTTCCTCCTCGCTTTTTGACAATGGCTTGGGGAATGACCCCATACTGCTGTCAATATGTAATGCAAAACATATCAACCTGCTAAGCAGAGCTAAAATCATAAATCTCTCCGTTCCGCCTTCCGTTTCTAGGCTGTACTAAATATTAATCCGCAAGAAAAGTCTTGAAATTTCAGGCAAAGCCTGAAATGACTTTTCTTGCTCGAAGCGCCCTGTTTCTCGTCTGCATACGGCAGACAACCGAAACAGATGGCATATTAAACCGCAAACTCTTTTCAAGAGTTTACTTGCGGTTTAATATAAGGAGCCATTGCTATAAACGCCTATACAACTATATGTTGCATAGCATGGACAGTATGAAAACAGGATTGTTACTCCGCAAGCAAATTAATAAAATAACAATAAATCCCTATAAAAAGTGTATTATTAGGATAAAATAGATAAATTTACAAAAAAAATTATATCCTTCCATATTTTTCTTGACAAGTTTCGGAGATTATGCTATAATATAATATGTATAGACAATCTCTGCGAACAGTTCCGAAGATTGTAAATGTTCCCTTACTAAAATTCGCCTCATTGTTTTTTAAAGGTAACTATTCAGTTGTTTTGCACAAAAATCGGGAAGGGGGGGGCG
>Ga0209737_10002706_pt1 | contig 12368 bp, 9 predicted proteins | sample TergutCu122P3_FD_187284 | JGI IMG/M metagenome (GOLD analysis project Ga0209737, IMG submission 187284) | Cubitermes ugandensis P3 segment gut microbial communities from Kakamega Forest, Kenya - Cu122 P3 (SPAdes) (version 2) | ecosystem: Host-associated > Arthropoda: Insects > Digestive system >... | reverse complement strand
ATGCGATCCGGACATCCTCACCCCTGATGCGAATCTGCCCCTCATCGGGCTCATACATCCCAAAGATCATCGAGGCCAATGTTGATTTGCCGGCTCCGTTCTCGCCCAGAAGCGCGAATATCTCACCTTTGCGAACGCTCAGGTCGATGCGATTGTTTGCTACGATGCCGGGAAACCGCTTGGTAATACCGCGCAGCTCAAGAATAATCTCACTATCTTGTTTCACCGCATCACCAGCCACTCATGTGCTCCCTTACGTGATCTGTTTGCAGTCGCCGTGTGGCGCTTTCAAAAAAAGAGGGCGACATTCCTGTCGCCCTCCATTTTAGCAGTATTCGGACTTGTCCAATCAGCAGTTACAGTCCAATAAAGCTCGTTGCATCGAAGTCGGTGAACTGTCCGGCAGGAACAATAGCACCACTCTTGATATCGTTGTATGCCTTCTGAAGCGCATCAAGAGCCTCATCGCCAAGCTGGTGATTTCCATCTGCAAAGACATATCCCGTAGAATCGGTATCAGCCTTCAGCGTGTAGTTGCCGCCCCTGAAGGTCCCGTTCTTGATAGCCTGCAGTTGGCGCTCTACATTAATGTCCATGACCTTGAGGGCGCTGGTGAGAACGATGTTCTCATCACCGTTTACGCCATCAGCATATTGGTTTACATCGCAACCGATAACAAGTACGCCGCTGGCTTCTTTTGCCGCAGTGAAGGCACCGTTACCAGAGCCACCTGCTGCAACAAAGATAATATCGGCACCTTGTTCAATGAGTGCTTCGGCGATCTTCTTTCCGCCAGCCTCATCATCAAATGCGCCAACATAGTTTCCGCCAACGTTATTGTCGAACACATCGGTACCTGCGTAGCTCGCAATGTTGACGAGCTCGACATTGGTCCCCAGATTCTTGTTCGCGTAATTTACGCCACTCTCAAATCCATACTGATAGTTCACAACTGCGGGAAACGCCATACCGCCGATAAACCCAACCTTGTTAGCTTTTGTCTCAAGGGCAGCTGCGATTCCAGCGAAGAAACCACTCTCCTGCTCTGCGAACTGCATCGCATAGATGTTGGCAACCTCAGCAGGATCACCGAACGGATCATCGGGATCTGCAGGAAACGCATCAACCAGAATGAAGTACTTATCTGGGTTTGCGCGTGCAATCTCAGTAATGCCACCAAATTGGAAGCCCGGTGTCACGATGACGTCATAGTCACCTACGATCGACTCGACAGTAGAGATCGCATTAGCAACATCGGTTTCGCGAACGGGAACGACCGTCGCACCGGGATTCGCAGCGATAAACGCTAGGATTCCGTCATAGTTGTTCTGATTAAACGATCCGTCATCAACGCCTGAGGGACTGGTGACGATAGCAATCTTCAGCCCGTCATCGGACTTCTCCGGCGTGGTGTCAATAATGTCGACCGCCTCACTTCCGCAGCCTACCAGTGCAAACATCAGCACGAGTGCTACGGCCATTAATAGAACTTTCTTCCCGTTCATAACGCCTCCTCCGTATTCCGCGCCAAACCCTCTGTCCGGCGACAGCCTTTAGATAATTCTAGTGTATCAATCTCTGTGTTTTCGTGGCACCTCTTGCTTGGGTTTTTGCGCCTTTTTCTGGATTTTTCTCAATCTTTTTACACCAAAAACAGATCGGTACTCAGGTACTTCTCTCCGCGGTCGGGAAGCATCACCACGATAACCCCCTCGTCGAGCTCTGCGGCAACCTGCAACGCCGCGATCATAGCCGCTCCACTGGACATCCCCACGAATATCCCTTCATTGAGGACGATCTGACGCGCCATCTCGTACGCCTCTTCGGTATCGATTAAGATGCTCTCATCGATTTCACTCTCATCATATATCTCGGGCACGATCGCTTCCGCCATGCTTTTGAGACCTTGTATATAGTGACCCCTAACCGGTTGCGCCTCGATTATCCTGACCTCCGGATTGCGCTCTTTGAGCATCTTGCCCACACCCATGAGCGTTCCGGACGTTCCCAGCGACGATACGAAATGAGTCACCCGACCCTCGGTCTGCTTCCAGATCTCTTCAGCGGTGCCCTTGTAGTGAGCGGTCTTATTATATTCGTTGGAGAACTGATCGGGATTAAAGTACTTATCGGGATCAGCGGCGATCAGTTCGCGCGTCTTGATAATCGCTCCGTCCGTGCCTTTTTTCGCATCGGTCAAGATGATGTTGCTGCCAAACGCCTTGATCATCTTTTGCCGCTCGATCGATACCGCCGAGCACATCACGATGGTGACATCGTAGCCTTTGACCGCACCGATCATCGCAAGCCCGATACCGGTGTTGCCGCTCGTCGCCTCAATGATGGTCTTATCTTTGGTCAGAGCTCCGGTCGCCTCGGCCTCCTCGATCATCTTCAGCGCAATGCGATCTTTGATACTTCCCGTTGGGTTGGTCCCCTCGAATTTGGCGATCAGCTCGACATTGGGATTGGGATTCAACCGATTAATGCGTATGAGCGGGGTATTGCCAATCGTATCGAGAATAGTATTGTGTATCATCTAGTTCTCCTTACAGAACCTCTTGTCGTCCTTCGGTATTGTATCACTCACTCAGCTTAGCTTCATCCCAGAGCACATTCATCTCTGCGGTACTCAGCTCATTGATTCTTCTTCCCTGCAGACGAGCCTGCTTCTCAATGTAGAGCCACCGCCTCCTGAATTTATTACATGAAGCGCGCAGGGCGACTTCTGCGTCGATTCCCATGCGGTGTGCAACGTTGACGAACGAGAAGAGTACGTCGCCTACCTCCAGCTCGACCGCACGGTTGTGCGAGACCGCACCTCGATCGTTTTTGTCAGCCGTCGCATAAGCCTGGCGTAACTCATCGATCTCAGAGAACATCTGGTCCCAGATATCGTCTATATGCTCCCATTCGAACCCTACCCCGATGACCTTTCGCGAGATCTTTTGCGCCTGCATCAACGCCGGCATCGCGGTGGGCACATTGTCTAAAAAGCTTTCTCGGGCAGATGTCGGGTCCTGATTTATTGCTGAGTCATGACTTATTGCTGAGCTCTGCTCGTTTTGCTTCTCGCCTTGCTTTATCTGCTCCCACAGATCATAGACCTCTGCCGGATTGTCCGCTGTCGCATCGCCAAACACATGGGGGTGGCGCCTGATCATCTTCTCGTTAATGTCTCGACACACGTCATCGATAGTGAACTCGCCCGCGTCTTCAGCGATTTGACACTGAAGAACCACCTCCAGCAGAACGTCTCCCAGCTCTTCACGCAGATTCGCACTATCACCCGACTCGATGGCATCAACCACCTCGTACGCCTCCTCCAGCATGTGACGCGCGATGCTGCGGTGCGTCTGCTCACGGTCCCACGGGCAGCCTCCAGGCCCACGCAGGGTAGCGATCGTTTCGACGAACGCGGCAAATTCGGGATGTCTCGTCATATCCACTCCTAACCTTCAAGGCAAAGTATACAGCACGATAGGCGCTGACCGGCGCGAGAAACTGTATACTACGTACATACGAAAAATCGCCATGAAACGTCTACCATAGGAGGCTTGTATGAGTTACGTCGATTCAGTTCTAGAGATGGTCAAAGAGAAAAATGCGAACGAGCCTGAGTTTATTCAGGCTGCAACAGAGGTCCTCTCCTCGCTCAAGCCGGTGATCGATACCAATCCCGACTATGAGGCAGCAAGCCTTCTTGAGCGTATTGTCGAGCCCGAGCGGGCGATCATATTTCGGGTGCCGTGGGTCGACGACAACGGAAAACCGCACGTCAACAGAGGTTTTCGCGTGCAGTACAACAGCGCGCTGGGTCCTTATAAGGGCGGCATTCGCTTCCATCCCTCCGTTAATCTGGGAATCATCAAGTTCCTGGGATTTGAGCAGATATTCAAAAACAGCCTGACCACCCTTCCGATGGGAGGCGGCAAAGGTGGTAGTGACTTCGATCCAAAGGGCAAGAGCGACGGTGAGGTCATGCGTTTTTGTCAAAGCTTTATGACCGAGCTGTACCGTCATATCGGCCACAAAACCGATATCCCCGCCGGCGACATCGGTGTCGGCGCGCGCGAGGTCGGCTATATGTTTGGTCAGTATAAGCGTATCGTCAACAGATACGAGGGAGTTCTGACCGGCAAGGGTCTCTCATACGGCGGATCGCTCGCCCGCAAAGAGGCGACCGGCTATGGGTTGATCTACTTTGTCCAAGAACTACTCAGCACCCAAAACGATTCGTTCGAGGGAAAGACCGTCTCAGTCTCCGGAGCGGGCAACGTGGCGATCTATGCGGCTGAAAAAGCGCAGGAGCTGGGCGCGAAGGTGGTCACCCTGTCCGATTCCGGTGGCTGGGTATACGACCCCGAGGGTATCAAGCTGGATGAAGTCAAGCAGATTAAAGAGGTTGAGCGTGGACGTATCTCCGATTACGCCGATCGTGTCGCCGGTGCGAAATACACCGAAGGAAAAGGTGTGTGGAGCGTTCCGGTCGACATCGCGCTTCCGTGCGCAACGCAAAACGAGCTCTTCCAAGAAGACGCGCAGATGCTCATCAAGAACGGCTGCAAGGTCGTGGGCGAAGGCGCCAATATGCCGACCACGCTGGACGCCTGCGGCTGCTTCGTCGCGAACAAGGTCATATTCTGTCCCGGAAAAGCGGCGAACGCGGGAGGCGTTGCGACCTCCGGTCTTGAGATGAGCCAGAATGCGGCACATCTCTCATGGACGTTTGAGGAAGTAGATGCGAAGCTTCAGGGCATCATGAAGAATATCTTCTTGGCCGCTCATGAAGCAGCGATCGAGTACAACTGCGAGGGCAACTATATCATCGGCGCCAACATTGCTGGATTCAAAAAGCTTGCTGATGCGATGCTTGCCCAAGGAGTTGTGTAGCTACTGCGCTCGTATCAGTTTACTGACTTTTGTGTACAACTGACTTGCAATTGGGACTGTCCTTATATACTAGATTTATGCTGAAGAGCAGTGAGTTTTTATTAAGACAGAATTGAGTGCTCCAGATTTCGTGTAAGCAGGAAATCAAGTGTTTTGCGAGTGAGCGTACTAATGATACGTGACCGACGCAGAATATGCAGATTGACACACTTACACGGAAGCTGGTGTGCTCACAGGTGAGGAGTAGGTATGGGCATCCTAGCTGACTTCGAAGACAGCATAGGCAAAGTAATCGAAGGAACGTTCGGCGGCATCTTTCGCAGTCATGTCCAGCCGGCAGAGATCGCGCGTGTCTGCGCGAAAGAGATGGATCGGTCGAAAAAACTCGGCGTAGGGAAGGTGTACGTCGCCAACTTCTACCACATCATTTTGTCGCCTCGCGATGGAGACGCGCTCGGTGGGCTGATGGCAACTCTGAAATCAGAGCTGGAAACGTACCTTCTCGCCCATGCGCGCGAGAATAACTATCAGCTTCCTACCCAGCCGGCGGTCAATTTCGTCACCGATCCTGAGCTGCGTCTGGGTCGATTCGATGTCGTGGGAGAAACGATGTCGCAGGCAGAGATCGACCGAGAGCTGGGTATCGAAGAGATAGATCTTGCTCCACCTGCGCATATCAGTAAGGTCAAGGAGGCGATTGTTGAGCCGGTTGTACAACCACGCTCTTCCGCCCTCTCATTCGATGGAGTATTCCCCCCGCCTCAGGCCTCGCTCGTCTCGACGTTTTTGGGGACCATCCCTATCGACGAGCTTGATATGTACACCATCGGTCGCAAAGAATCCTGCGATATCCAGCTGGAAGACAGCGCAGCTTCCCGCCTTCATGCCACATTGACGCACGATGAATCCGACTGGATTCTTACCGATAACGATGCGACGAATACCACACAGATAAACGGTCGCCCCATCACGACGCAACGTCTGCGAGATGGCGACATCATAACAATAGGCACTACTCAGTTCACCTACCACAAGGTCGAAAGAGACGTTTTATGATAGACATCGTATTGCTGGCCGGAAGAATAGCGCTCATCGCGCTTCTCTATCTCTTCCTCCTGTTTGCGATAAAGACCGGTGTCGGACTAGTAAGAGGCAGCCGTTCCTCGCGCGGGCAGGGACTTGGGGTGACCATCACCTCGGGTCCGCAAACGCTTGTGGGACAATCTCTGCCGTTGAGTTCTGCTCTGGTGATTGGGCGAGCGCATGGCAACGATATCGTCATCTCCGATGAGATGGTATCGAGCACCCACGCGCGCATCACGCCGCTTCCCGACGGTGCGATTCTTGAGGATTTGAACTCAACGAACGGAACGCTTCTTAACGGCATGCGCGTACATACTCCTCAAAATCTTGTCATTGGGGATCAGATCACTATCGGCATGCTTACGCTGAGTGTCGATCGGTCATGAGTACGTCACACCCCCATACCGCGCCGGTGGTCGGCGCACGTGCCAGTTCGAGTCCTGATGCTTCAGGTGTTTTCGGCGGATCATATCCGTATTCGGCACAGACCGATATCGGTCGCGCACGCGCATATAACGAGGACTCGATTCTTGCGCTTCCCCCGCTCTTCATCGTCGCAGACGGTATGGGCGGACATGAGGCGGGCGAGGTTGCCAGCTCGATCGCGATTGAGACAATCAGGGAATACGCCCCTCATCGAGCCGACACAACGGCTCTTTCCCGTGCGCTGAAGCGCGCTAACAAAGCCATTATCGACGCAGTAGAGTCCGGTGCCGGTAGATCCGGCATGGGAACCACGTGCACCGCGCTCATGATACGCGACGGTCAATGCGCGATCGGTCATGTCGGGGACAGCCGCGCCTACCTTTTGCGCGACGGACGCCTCTCTCAGCTGACACACGATCATTCAATTGTGGGTGCGATGATGCGCTCAGGTCACTTGACCGCCGCAGAAGCGCGCCTTCATCCTCAGCGAAACGTGATTACCCGCGCCCTGGGCTCAGAGGTCGAGGTCGCCGTCGATACCCATCTGATTCCGGTTATGCCCAAAGATCGCCTCCTGATTTGCAGTGACGGCCTGACGACGATGGTCGAGGATGCCTATATCCAGCAGATACTTACCACACACCGCACCCCCTGCGAGGCAACGCAAGCGCTGATTAACGCGGCGAACGAGGCAGGTGGTCGAGATAACATCAGCTGTATCGTCATCGATATCACCCGCAAAGAGAGTGCGCGCCGTGATGTCGCACAACGGTCGAAACTCTGGTGGTGGATCGGTGCATGGGTGCTATTAGCAGCACTGATACTGTCAGGTATCGGATACGGGGTATCACGCTATGCGCAGACCCAGGCATATCTGGCCCCCAGCCCGCGCGGTACCGTCGACATCTATCAGGGGATTCCCGGTCATATGCTGGGCTTTTCGCTCAATTCATTATCTGAGGAAACATCGATCGTCATCAGTGCGCTCAGCGTAGGCGATCAGGAGAAGATTAACAACCACATCTCATACGATTCACTCGATAATGCCCGTGGCGCTCTCGATGAGATGGCGCACTACACGAAACCGAAGACCCCCGCAAAAGATTCTGAGGCACCTGATGCAAAGGTGGAGGTGCCTTAACGTGTCGAACAGACGCAATCTAGAGCTTGTCTTGTTGGGAGCCGCCTCGCTTCCGATTATGATTCTGTTCGCGCTTATCGGCATTCAGGCGCAGGGTGAGTTCAACTGGACGTACCTGATGGTACCCACCGCGCTGTTCGCCCTTTTTATCGCTTTGCATCTTATCGTGCGCTTCACCGCACCGGGAGCAGATGCCGTTCTCCTTCCCCTGACATTCGTGCTCACGGGCACCGGCATCGGGTTCATTATGCGCCTGGTCCCCGACCTTGCGATTAACCAGATACTGTGGCTGGTGATCTCGGTGATAGCAGCAGCATTAGCACTCTTTATCGTTCCTTCACTTGAGAAAGTGGGGCGGTACAAATACCTTCTGATGATTACCGGGCTTATCCTTCTTCTGCTACCGGCGTTCATCGGAACGGAGATTAACGGCTCAAAACTTTGGATTACCATCGGGGGATTCTCGATTCAGCCCGGAGAGATCGCGCGTATCTTTATCATCTTGTTTCTCGCCTCTTACCTTGCTGAGAATCGTGAGATGCTCTCTATCTCGACCAAGAAGATTCTGGGAATTCCACTGCCCGAGGTGCGGACCTTGGGTCCGCTCGTCTTGATGTGGGCCATTTCGTTTCTCATCTTGATATACGAGACTGACCTGGGTTCGTCACTTCTCTTCTTCTGTATTTTTCTGGTGATGCTTTATGCCGCAACTGGCCGATTCTCCTATGTGATGGTCGGCAGTGGTCTGTTCGCCATCGGCGCGGTGATTGCGTATCGGCTGTTTTATCATGTTCAAACCCGTGTCGCGATCTGGCTTGATCCTTTCGCCGACGCGATGGACTCCGGCTATCAGCTGGTTCAATCCCTCTTCGCATTTGCGGCGGGAGGACTGTTTGGAACAGGGCCGGGCGCTGGACTTCCTACCCGCATCCCGTTTGTGGACACCGATTTTATCTTTGCCGCTATCGGTGAAGAGCTTGGGCTGTTGGGAGCAAGCGCGATCCTCATCTGTTTTCTGGTCTTTATCTACCGAGGACTCACGACCGCCAGTCGCGCTAAGACCGATATGGCGGCACTTACGGCAACGGGTCTTACCGCAAGTATCGCGCTTCAGGTGTTCGTTATCGTGGGAGGCGTGACCAGCCTGATTCCGCTTACCGGAATCACCGTTCCCTTCATCTCGCGCGGGGGATCTTCGATGGTCTCTTCGTTCGTTTTGCTCGCCCTGATGCTTCGGGCAGGCGATGAGTCGCGTGGTGAGACGGTCGCTCTCAAGACGGTCGGGGGAGGTCATACGATTCTTGGGCGTGTCGCACTAGGAAAGCGGCTGGGGGCTCTCAGCATCTTCTTTACGATTCTGGTCACCTTACTGATCGGTAACCTCACGTGGATTCAAGTGGCGAGTGCCGAGACGCTTAAGAACAATCCGTACAATACCCGCAGTCTGGCTGAAGAGCGACGGGTGGCACGTGGCTCTATCTTAAGCGCTGACAATGTGGTTCTTGCTGAAAGCGCACCTGTGGGGGATGGAACGTATACGCGTATCTATCCGCTGGGTGACGTCGCCGCACACACTCTGGGATACTATTCCCACGAATACGGGCGGACCGGGGTCGAGTCGATCGCTAATACTACGCTGACCGGCAAACGCTCATTTCATTCGTGGACCGATGTCGTTGATAGCGCGATGGGAAAGCCTGTTCAGGGTGACAATGTCGTGCTTACCATCGATAGTCGCATACAACTTGCGGCTGAAGAGGCGATGCGTGGGCATACCGGTGCGGTTGTGGCGATCGATCCGCGCACCGGCGCGGTATTGGCAAGTGTGAGCACACCCGCGTTCAACCCGGAGACCATTGATGAAGAGATGGATCAGCATAAAGCCAGTGAGGGCGCGCCTCTTCTTGACCGTGCGCGCTCGACGCTGTTGGCGCCTGGCTCAACGTTTAAGGTGGTGACGCTGACCGCCGCTTTGGCAGAAAACGTAGCGACCCCTGACTCGATCTATCCAGCGCCCGGTGTGATGGATATCGGAAACGCGCCGGTCACCAACTTTGACAAGACCGCATATGGCGACATCTCGCTCACCCAAGCGACCGCCTATAGTGTGAACACGGTGTTTGGACAACTCGCCGTCGAGATGGGTGCGGAGCGCCTCGTCGCGCAAGCAAAGAAGTTCGGATTCAACAACGACATCCCCTACGACCTTGAGATTGCGGCCTCACTGATGCCCAATCCACCTGAGATGACCACATGGGAGACCGCATGGGCGGGCGTTGGACAGCCGGTAGGTGAAAAGTCGAGCACTCATCCCTCTCCTGCCGGTCCTCAGGCTACCGTCTTTCAGATGGCGCTCGTTGCCGCCGGCATCGCAAACGGCGGCGAGATTATGCAGCCCTACGTTATCGATTACATTCAGGCGTCAGATGGCACGCAATCACTTCTGGGGCGGACCAGCCCAAAGAGATGGCTGACCGCAACCGACGCGCTCACCGCATCACGGATAAACGACGTGATGAAAGCGACCGTTGCAGGCGGCGCGGGTGCTGCGGCGCAAGTTCCTGGCGTCACCATCGCGGGCAAAACCGGCACCGCAGAGCTCGGTCCGGAAAAGGAGCCCAACGCGTGGTTTATCGTCTATGCGCCTGCAGATGATCCCGTTATCGCGATCGCCGTTCTGATTGAACATGGCGGCTTTGGCGGCTATGCGGCGGCTCCAATTGCACGACCGATGTTAGAAGCAGCATTATCTCGATGACCGAGTTTGATAAGATATAAGCAGCAGAAAGTAGAGGGCAGCGTGGGTACACATACATTAGGCGGACGATATCGCATAACAGAGAAAATAGGCAGCGGCGGGATGGCCGATGTCTATAAGGCGATTGACGAGACTCTCGGTCGTCCCGTTGCTGTCAAAATCATGCACAGCAAATATGCGAGCGACGAATCGTTCACCGTTCGCTTCAAGCAAGAGGCTCAGGCAGCCGCTAACCTTCAAAGCCCCAATATCGTTAACATCTACGACTGGGGACAAGAGGGGAATTACTATTACATCGTCATGGAGTACGTCCGTGGAACCGACCTGAAAACGGTCATTCGCCAAAAAGGCGCGCTCTCGTCACGTCAGGTCGCTGAAATCGGTGCTCAAGTATGTAACGCGTTGACTGTCGCGCATGGATACGACATCATCCACCGCGATATCAAACCTCATAACATCATGGTGACCCCCGATGGCATGGTCAAAGTCATGGACTTCGGCATCGCGCGGGTGGAAAACACCACCATGACCCAGACAGGCAGCGTTTTGGGAACCGCTCACTATGTATCGCCCGAGCAGGCGCAAGGTCGAGATCTCACAAACGCAAGCGACCTTTATTCGTTAGGTATCGTGCTGTACGAGGCCGCGTGTGGACGACTGCCCTTCGATGGTGAAACACCCGTTGCGGTTGCGCTCAAACAGGTTAACGAGCAGGCGCAACGTCCCTCGAAGTTCAACTCCGAGATCGATCCTCGTCTTGAGGAGATAATCGGCCGTGCGATGGCAAAGGATCCGCGCGCGCGCTATGCGATAGCAGACGAGATGCGTGCTGATTTGCTGCGCATCACCGAAGGCTCCTCTCCTCTTGATGCAACCACCGTATTGCCAGGAAGCCCCGGCGTGGTCGGTCCTAATGATGCAACTACCGTATTGCCAGGCGTGGACGGAAGCGGAACGACGGTCATGCCCGCAGTTGGCGGTCAGGCGGGCGCATACGGTGGAGTCGACGGGGCTCAGATGGCGAGCGGGCAGATTAACCGCAAGAAAAAGAATCGGATACCGATGATAATCGCATCGATTATGGGTCTGTTGCTTGTGGGAGGCGCGCTTGCGCTTGCGCTCTACAGCCTCTCCCCCAGTGTTCAGGGTGTCGATGTGCCGACCGTTGTCGGCAAGACCGAGCAAGAGGCGATAGAACTATTGACCGAGGCAGGCTTTATCGTAGGCACCCCGAAGGAAAAATACGACTCTGAGGTTGAGGCAGGCTCGGTAATCTCGCAAGACCCTAAGGGCGGGACGCGTGCTGAGCTGGGCTCGACCGTTGTGTTGACGATAAGTCTTGGCAAAGAGATGGGTCTGGTTCCCGAGATCGTCGGATTGACGGAAGCGGAAGCTAAGGAGCTGTTGCGCGAAGCAGGTTTTGAGGCTGACCCTCAACCGGGCACTAACAGCGCCACCATTGCTGCAGGTTCAGTTATTAGCCAGGATCCACCGGCCGGTACCGAGCTTGAGAAGGGCACGAAGGTTGCGTATGTTCCCTCGTTGGGCGCAGAGATCGTTGGCGTGCCCGATGTACGCGGACTTGATGTCGCGACGGCAGAGAGCACATTGATTGCTGCCGGCTTCGCGGTAGCGGTTTCCGAAGATCACAGCGATACGGTTGGCGAAGGACTGGTGATTTCACAAAATCCCAGTACCGGAGTTCGCGTTGAAAAAGGATCGACGGTAACCATTGTGAAGAGTCTGGGCAAGAAGATTATCGATGTGGTCGTGCCGAACGTGGTGGGAGTACGCGGAGATACCGCACAAACTCTTCTACAGAACGCCGGCTTCGCCTCAACGATTGTGTATAAGAAGACCAATAATACCGGCAATGTCGTGTCGCAGAATCCAGGTGCGGGAGAAACCAAGCCTCAAGGAACAACGATTGCACTGACCGTTGATGCCGATCCGCCGGGTTAACAATTAGCCCCCGTAGCTCAGGGGATAGAGCACAGCTCTCCTAAAGCTGGTGTCGCACGTTCGAATCGTGCCGGGGGCACCATACTCTAACTGGGGTTTTGAAGG
>Ga0209737_10002705_pt1 | contig 12368 bp, 15 predicted proteins | sample TergutCu122P3_FD_187284 | JGI IMG/M metagenome (GOLD analysis project Ga0209737, IMG submission 187284) | Cubitermes ugandensis P3 segment gut microbial communities from Kakamega Forest, Kenya - Cu122 P3 (SPAdes) (version 2) | ecosystem: Host-associated > Arthropoda: Insects > Digestive system... | reverse complement strand
GTTCCAAAAAAAAGCTCCCGGCATTTTTACCGGAAGCCTTAATTACTATTTTACCCACTTGCGACTTTTTTATTGGCTTGATAATCTGAATTTTGCCATGCCACGATTTTATATTTTTCGAATAGTGTTTCGTCACATTCCAATAGTTCCAACATCCTACTAGCACACCCAGAAGGAATATTCTTCCCAGATTCCCATGCTTCAATAGTTTTAACAGACACACCTAGAGCATTTGCAAATATACGCTGTGTCATTCTGTGTTTCTTGCGGATCGCTTTTATCTTTGCACCTGAATAAGTGTTTAAAGGCGAAATGGTAATTTTATCTACTTTGACATCCTTCAGATTACCACGTTCATATTCAACCGCTTCATTCAAACCTTGTTTAATGCTTTCAAATACGCTACTCATGATTTATGCCCTCCCTTTGCTTCTAATTCCAGAATTTTAACTATATCTTTCAATTCATTCCGCTCTGCTTGCGTTAAATTATCCTGCTCCCCTTTAGCATATGCGGTTAAAAAGTAAACCTTTTCATAAAAAGCAAAATCAACATATATTACTCTGGCACCGCCACTTTTGCCTTTAATCCTAAACGCTTGCATTGCTTTTCAAATTCTGGTAATCTTACAAATGTTCTTGTCATATTATTTATCTCCACATTCATTATACCCTATTCAATAGGGTATGTAAAGCATAAATTTTGTTTTCGTCCATATGGCGATATTAAGGGATTAGGTGAAAAGAATTGGAAATTGTTTCAGGATTGATTGATGTGTTGCGTAAGAAATAATAGAATTAGGCAGCAGAGAACCGCCGGAAGATTTGAATATTATTTATGTAAAAATAGTAACTGCATCATGACGATTACGGTTACTATTTTAGTTTTCGATTTTATGATTGGATAGGTCTTTTACCGTGAATAGTTTACCCCACTAACTTTGGAACTTACCCCAATTTTACCCCAATTAGCCGATAAAATACGATAAATTGCGATAATAACACCCGTTACTTAATTTATTGGAAACCGCATGAATGGCGGAAAATCAAGGGTTTGTCATAGCTCGTAAGGCGTCTGCTGGTACACATAGTAATTAAAACATATTAGTTCCGTGTAATACAGCCAAACCCTATAAACGCTGTATTTCGTTGATGTTTGTACACCAAATTTCTAGGCTTTTTGTACACCACCGTACACCACTAAGCTAATTTTACCTTGCTGATATCGATAATCTTCGCTTCTTCCTTTATCATCTTTCGGAATTTTTCATCGGTCGAATCGTTCTCGCATAATTTATCCAGTTCATTTTCCAGCAGGTTCATTTCTTCAAACTTGTGGTCATCAGTGGTATGAACATAAAGATCCATCGTCATTGAAATGTTTGCGTGTCCTAGATAAGCTTGTAACGTTTTTGGCTTTATTCCGGCTTCAATACATCTGGTTGCAAAGGTATGTCGGAATGTATGTCCGCTGAATCTCATGAATTGATCGGCATCATCTCTGATACTATTGATTTCAGCCACTATTTTCGTAATCGCATCATCATAGATTACTGCATTTAATGGTGTGTTAAATTTTGTGGTAAATAATAAATCCGGAAAATCGGTTTGCCTTGCATTCTTCCTGCTAATAATTCGTTTCTGAATATATTGCCTCTTCAAGGCTTTTTCGCAATGTGAATTAATAGGTACTTGGCGGTGGCTTTGCGTTGTTTTCGGTGGTTCTAAATGAAATGTTTTCTTGTCATCGCTTAGGTATTGCTGATATACCAAAGTTTTTGATACAGTAATAATTTTTTTAGCTAAGTCGATATCATTCCATGTAAGTGCATAAAGCTCACCCGGCCTTAATCCGGTATTGATAGCAACAACGAAAAGATTGTGATAAAATGTACCCGCTGAGCTTTCGAGAAAATCACTCTGCTCTTCTTTCGTTAACACACGCCTATCTTGCTCTTCCTTCGTCGCTATCCGTATGCCTTTTGCCGGATTTCTTCGGACAAAACTATCTTCCATCGCCCGGTTAAACATATCAACCAATAAAATCCTGACTGTATTTTGCATCTCCCAACTCAATCCCTTTTCTTTCATTCCATTAATTAGAGATTGAACTTGTAGTTTCGTGATTTTAGATATCGGAAACCTACCTAATACATCTTTAATTTGGTTTCGGTAAACCCGATTATATGTAGTCAAGGTTCCCTCACGTACTACATCCTTTTTGTAAGTCAGCGTCCAAATATCAAACCAATCATCAAGGACAACGCTTTCGTCAACAAGATTTAACTCCGCTCCATCTTCATATCGCGCTTTTATTAATTTTTCTTTCAGTGATTTCAGATTTTTGTCATATAAATCTTTTCTCTTACCGAAACGATTATGATATCTGGCACAATATATTCCATTCTTACGTTGGCTGATGCCCTCACCAAGTTCCTTACCTTTTAAGTCTTTTCCCAAATTATAGTCCTCCTTTCTAATTTGGCAAAAGACAAAAACAATCTTTCCACCATTCTACTATAATTTCATTTGATTATCAATTTCTTATGAATTTACTTCTTATTTGATTTGCGAAAGCAACCAATTATCCAGTCGCTTCCTGTGTGCGTATAATCTGTTTCCGATTCTTACCGTAAATCTATTTAATGGATTTGCTAGTAACTCGCGTGCTTTTGTCTGCCCGATACCGAGATATATACATAGCTCCGAAACATTCAACAATGCTTTTTCTTCTATCTTTTCTGATTTCGTCATAAAACTCCTTTCGCGATTTTAATCCCTCTTTTACATAACAGGCGGGGCGACCGGACTTTCTCGGAGGAATCCTCCGGCATTACCTTTTCCGTTTTCTATCCGGTCACGTTCCTATGAACGGTCTTGTTTGACCTATCCACGTTTATTCGAAATGCTTCACCCCGCTCGTTCCTCCGACACATCATGGCAGGGTGGTTATTTTTGATATCTGACCAGCTACGGTATGACCATCACTTTAAGGGTGTTTGTTTTCTGCTGTCACAAAATATCACACTTCGCCTTGACATATCAAGTGATTGTGGTGATAATGCAAGTAATGGTTTATGATATTTTTATTATTCCTGTTAATATTGGAGGATAGCATCTTGAAATATGACTTTACAAGCGGAAAGAGGGAGTTCGGACGAGTGGCTTTAACACTAACTCTCGATAAAAAGCATTTGACTGAACGTATCATAATCGGCAGAACCGATGAAGCAATACGCAGATTAGAAGGACACAAGTCTGATGTTTACTATGATGAAATCCACACACTCGGTAATCTTCTCTTCCATTTCAAAGGCGATATTATTGGGGAATGGAATCAAAATGAAATGATTTTACATGAAAGTTATAGTAAATTAAATCCTTTCGAAACCTCACGATTGAAAACAGTTAAGCCTGTGTCAGATTTTTTACAGCAAAAATACGAGAGCCAAGAACCACTTTCGATGTTTACTGCCATCCGTACATGGGAAGATTATTTGAACTGCTACAATATGAATCATGGTGCCGACTTATTATCCGATAAGCTATCGGCTTTATATAAACCTAATAATCTCATAGGTGATAGCAAGGCGTGGCATGAAGAAACCGTTAACAATTTCGTAAATGCGTTAAAATCAAACGATGCAAGTGTTGAACTTTGGTATCCGGTATCAAAGCGACCTCTGGAAACAGTGGTGACGATATCGTCCTTTATTCCACTAATATTATATTACATAAATAAAATCAATGAATGGGGGTTAGTTTTCCGAAGTTGCAAACTATGCGGAAATGACTTCTTGGCAAAAAGCCGATATTTCGAAATTTGCTCCGATAAATGCCGGAAAGGACAAGCTACGATCGCAAAAAGAGAATTTGATAAACGTAATAAAGGTGACCGCTTAGAACAGCTATATGAAGCTTCCTACTTTTATTGGTATAACCGGCTGAGGAAAATGAAGAAAACAGCCAATCCGGGGAAAATAGCCACATTCAAAGATGCGTTTGATGATTTTCGGGAAGAAGCGATAAAAAGGAAATTGGCGGTTAAAAGTAGAGAAATCAAACTGGACGAGTTCGCCGGGTGGCTTGTTGAAAAACAAAATGAAGCCGATGGATTAATGGGATAACTGATTTATTTCAAACTCAAGCATTTCTAATTCTTCAACAATGACATCAAATTCTACCGGTTCGTCAAAGAACATATCTTTCATATCCGCATAATCTTTCCTTAGAATTGAAATTTGCTCCTTCGAAGGTATTATACGAAACGCCCCTGGATATGCTTCTTCAAACTTCGCATCGCCGATGGGATAAAATTTTATATTGAAATTTACAACATCGCTTAATAACTGTAAATCTGTCAATGCTTCATTTTTTATATGTGATTTGCTCATCATAAATAGGTCATAGTAATGGCGCGAATAACGATATCCGGTTGGTTTACTTCTATTCGCCTCCCTATGCAGAATAACTGCTTTTTCCCAAAATGTCCGTTTCGCCTCCACTGTCGGAACAAATATTTTAGCATTACTGAAAACTTGAGGAAACTCCTCAAAAACATACGGTGTGATTTCCATTTCACTAGATGGTGTCCATGCAGCTAACGGTCCTATTTCTAATCTAATTGTTTGAAGGGTATATGTGCTTGCAAATAACATTGGATAGGAAACATCGATTGTCATTCCATCATTTTCGTTTATTACAAACTCAATGTTCGTAATTCCATAATTCTTCGATAATTTGTTAAGCTCCGGAATAATAACTCGTTCAATATATTCTTTCGTTTTTGAATTTATCTCTAGGTTGAATTTATTTTGTTGGTTTTTTGAACGTTCAAGCCATGGTTCATTTTTAGCATATCCCAAAACACGCCAATCAAGAATTAAATCGATATCTTCGGAAAAGCGTTCGATTGCATTGTATGCTTTTGACAACGATGTTCCACCCTTAAATGAAAAATGTTTTCCTATACTTGATTTTGAAAAAAGCAAATCCAAAACTAATACCACCCAGAAATCTTTTTCAATCATAAAAGGATCAATCCCCTTACGCACAGCCGTAGCCCTGATGGCTTGTTCACGTTGTGTTACGCTTAAATCAAAAAATTCTCTCATTGATTATCTCTCAGTTCCTTCATTCTTTTAATGGCATCACGAATCCATGCGCGTGTATTAGTTACATCTCTCTCGATTATATTAAACTGTTCATCTGTTATTCGCTTATTAATTGTCTGAAGAACGATGTCTGTAATGCTTGATTCACCATGAGCTTTGCGATAGGTCTTCAAACCTTCAATGAGAAGTGCAGACGGTTCAGAGTAATTACTATCCCTAAGAACTTTATGTCTAAATTGAACCTCTCTGTTACCGAACTTTACTTTCTTTGTTGGACCTGTGCTAATATAATTTATGCGTGCCGGAACCTGTGTATCCAATCCCAACATGTTTAATGCGGTACTACCTGACGGAGTTATCGTCCAATTGAATTTCCTTGCATATGTTTTTGACAATTCATAAACATCTGGCAATAAATACATTCCCAAAAAATCCGAATAGTTTGGTTTCATGTAAATTCCTGAATAAACTTTATCCAAAGTGCCATCTTTCACGAGATTCCTAACATTTGTTTTTAAGCTATTATAATCAGCTATATTATCAAAATCCGAAAGTATATAGAGTTTTCCTTTGGGAGCGTGTTTTATTCTTTTTTCTATCTTTGCTCTAACACTCAACGCTTCGCTCATATAGTCCAATCCTGCAATGCCAGTAATAATCAATTGTTCAGCATTTTACTTTTACCTAAATTATATGTTTTTTAGGTAAATTAGTCAAGTGTTATATTGGTTTATATTAATAGGATTAAAATATCGAAATTCGTAATACAGACTAAAACATCATTTGACCAAAATTACTCCAACCTTTTAATGCTCCTAACTCGTCTGACTCTATCGGCGGAATAACATTCAATCCCAACAACCCTCTCCCAACCAAAAAGTTAAATATACCAATATCCTCATCAACATTTTCATTGGAATAGATTTTCGAATCACGCTCCACCATAATATTTGATATAGCGTAACATGAATTAGTTTTTTTGATTTGTGCTTCGTAAATTTTTGCACCTGTCCATGAACGATGAAAGAATATCCGTTCATCAGCAGTAAGCAAACCATTTGTCTTCCATTTGTTCCGGTAAAAGCCCGTGCCTAACTCTAGCGTATTGAGTTTCTGTCAATTGAAATTCTGCATTGATTGAAATCGGTCTAGAAAATTCTTTAGTTTCCCAATTTGATTTAGTTACAACCGCACCAATATGCTTACCAGCGTCAAGCCAAGCATTAATGACGGATGATATCATATCGTCTAAATAAAGAAATACTTTTGTTGTAGTGATGCTACGTATACCATATGCTGCTTCTGCAATACTGCCCGTGATAGCTGCAAGAGTGTCACTATCTCCACCAAGAGAAATAGCGTTACGAATTGCATCTTCAAAATCGTAGCTTTCGAGGAAAGCAATTATAGCTTCCGGTACGGTTTCTTGACAAGTCTCATTGAAGTGATAAATAGGACGAATGCTATCAAGTGTCCTATCTAAATCATACCCATATTTTTTCTCTATATATTCCTTTATCTTATCCTTTTTAGTGTCTTTTCTCGCCAGATAAATGGCAGCAGCAGTAGCTTTTGCACCCTTGATACCTTCTGAGTGATTATGTGTCACCATCGCCGACTTTTCAGCGAGATTTTCCGCTTCATCAAGGGATTCGGCAAACCACCCACATGGTGACACTCGCATTGCCGAACCATTTCCCCAACTATTGTATGGTTCACGTTCATTTAAAAATATCCAACTGTTGAATCGGCTGCCATATCCAGAATTTGGATAAAGTCTTCCGATTCTTTTCATTGAATCAATAAAGTTATCAGCCGTACCACCATTCAGGAGTGCATCAGCAATTGCGATAGTCATTACCGTATCATCTGTAAAAAAACATTTTTCACTGAATAGTGGGAAGTCCTTAGTTTTAATATTATTCCATTCATAGACTGAACCTACTATATCGCCAATTATTGCACCAAGCACATACTCACCTCCATTCATTCCATATCAAGATAATAACTCAGTTCAATTATTTTTACCTCTTCTTTATAATCTTGATAAAATTCCTTTACGGTTTTATAACGTTCTTGAATATCCGGATACTTTTTATTTATCGTGTTTCTCGATAGAACACTCCCAAGATTACGATTGCTGTTACTCAAAAATTTTATAACATCAGCCGCACTCAAACAGTAAATATATTTCTCTTTACCATTGCCATCTATATAAATGGCCAACTCCAGAAAATCCTTGAAAATGCTGTTTTGTCTCATGGTATTGCTGCTTCTGTCCCATTTAGCGAATTTAAATTCTGCAATTCGTTTCGACGTACAAACATCGTATGCCTTACCCGTATTGCCTGCACCAAGCGAAAGATACTCAATAACCTCGTCATCATCCATTATTTTTGCTAGCGCTACTAAAATACCGTAAGCATGTATGGCAACATCAACCTGCGCCGAAATTCGTTTTAAATACATCTTCTCTGCAAGTATATCGGATATATTATCTTGTTCCAAGTATTTAAACACATCAGTGCTGTATTTGAAAATCAAGTCTTTTTCAAGGGTAGATATATGCTTCTTTAAGTTTAAGGTGCTATAGATAAGAGTATTTTCTAAATCTCTCATAAAATGGCATTTCTCCTACAAACCATGTATACAGATTTCCGGCATAACTGTGTTGTAATCATGAAAAATATTTTATTGAAGTTCTTGCCGTAGTCGTTCAATCATCAGTTTTTCGCGTTCTGCTAAAAATTCAGAAAAATTACCGATAGACAAATCCACATCGGGGATTAAATGCTTCTCTTTGTAATTCGCAACATTTACGGCAGGGATTTTTGCAAGCCACTTATCGAAATCCATGTCGCTTTTTTCTTGATTGGGTATACCTTCTAGTAATTGAAGATTACCAATATAATCACGATTTTTTATAAGCTCGTTTGCTTCGCTTTCCGCCACACCATTATTTTGTAAATGTTTTTTGTTAAATTTGCTACGTGGAAAGATATGGTCAACGTGAAATTTATTTCGTAAATCTGCCCACGGGAAGAGAATGCTCAACACTGGCAGGGTATCGCGCTTACCATATTTTAGCCAGACGATATTATCGAAATCATCCTCCGTAAATTGTATGGTTCGCGGAGTGCCTTTAAATTGCTCAATAATCTCATTTAACGGGAAGCCGGAACTACCGTGCATTTTTATCAATTCCCGAATCGGTTTTAATGCCCCATCGGGATTAAAACTGAAAACGGTTTTTAGCAACGATGATACAAACCAACGCCTTATCGTCTGCCTGTCGGTGGCTACTGCTGACGATACTTCATAATTATTTGGCAGTCCGATCGTTTTCAAATAATATGCAATTGGGATAAATAGGTTGTTAGATGTAATATTGTCACGGCTGAAACCGAAACTACTCACCAACATAACTGCACCGCGCAGTGCTTTTGTTATGGTTTCCCATTCAGATTCTATTTTCAACATATTTGTTCGACTGAAATTATCCACTTTAAATGAAATATCATTCATATCACATAGAACTAGGCAAGCCTTCAAAACAATATCTTTGTTGATATTAAAGCCATCACCTATCCCATTAATTTCATCTACAAAACCATTTATTTCTTCGCGGGCATCAATGTTTTTCCATTGTGCAGTAGCAAAGGAAAGTAGAAGATCAGAATAACTAAGCATGGTTCCGCCACTATTTACACGGATAAATATATTAAGCACTTTATCGAGTTCGGAGTGCTGTTCCAAATAATAGCTTATACTCTGGTTTACATGGACTATTTTGTGCAAGCGATATAGTGATTTACTAGCGAATCTTGCTTTTTCTTTACTGATATCTGGATTATTCATTATGTCCTTGTCAAGTAAATAATCGTTGACCTCATCTTGTTCTTTTAAATCGAGGATTTTTCCGAGCGGAAACCAGTGGTGGTATTCGCTATTTTCGGCAGCTTCTTCTTTAGTCAAAAATTCGAAACTGTACGCCATTTCTTCATCTTCGGGTGGCGACAATAAATCTAGATGAAGATATTTTTTAGGAAAAGCATTTGTGTCCGAACGTCGCCGGTACGGAAGCTTCGCCGCATATGAACCTTTAAAAGCTATATAATGATGTAAGCCGTTGCTGTCCGTCCAAAACAGCCATGATTTCACCATCACCGCTGATATTAGCTTTGGGGTTGTGTTTGTTGTCCCGTTCGTGATAGTCCCGTAGGAATTCATAAAATTTAAATTCCGATGCTTTTTCTTTCGGAACTTTCCAAAAAAGGAAAGCATTAATCGGATAATCGCGCATAAGACTATCAAACAGCCGCACAATTTGCTCTTGGCTCCATACAAACTCCCGTTGAATGGATGGGAGCAAATATTTTTTCGCATGAATATCGTAGATTACCTCATTAATTGTTAACGGCGTCTGAAATGCCATGATTTTTTCCTCCCGGTTTAAATTAAGTATGTCTGTGTTCCAATTTTAATCTCAGCTTCATAAATCCTGTTCTCCATTTTATTACGCATTTATACATAATACAAGTGTTTGTGACAATATTATCAAGTTACGTAATAGTTTTTTGAGTTTCAATCCATTCCCTCTTTCTATGTCATTGCCTTAATTATCGGTAACATGGACAGGAAGGGAATGGATAAGATTAATAAACCTTTATTTTATATTATCTTTATTTAATTGCGTTGGATTTTCCAATGTTGGATTAACCTATGTTGGAAAATCCAATGTAGGTGGCTCTTCATAAATGATATAATCCACACCACCAATATATCCTCTTATCTTCGGGCATTGCACCCGCAAAACATAACCGGCTTTTTCTAACTCATTAACCCCTGTTCTTATCGCATCTATATTTTCTCGATTAATTTTTGCTAGTCCTTTCAATGTAAACGCCCATCCATCCGGTAATGATAACATTTGTGACATTAAACCTTTTGCCTTTAGCGATAACTCTTTATTTCGCAAATGATGATTGCTCATTACGGTATAATTTTTCGTTTTTTCTACTCTGAATATTGCCATGATTTTTCTTCCTTTCTGATTTAAACAAAACTCGTCTGAAAATGCTCATATCTGATGTCGCAAGCAATGCTCGGTGACTGCATTTCTTTCAGAAATCCTGTCATCCGAGCGGCTTGTTGGGGGTCATTCGCCCCCAAACCCCCGATGAAAAAAAGAGCATTCGCTCCTTTTTCCTTAAGCCGGCTATGCCGTCTGCTTTGATGATATCAAACCGCTCCGCTCATCATTTCAAACATCATTTTAGGGAATTTAGTATTTTGTACAAACTTCTCAAAATCTCTTTCTGTTGTTGATATATCTCGTCTTGATTATTCTTGATTTCCTCAATATCGATTTGATAAATATTTCCCGTTGAATTGATACGGCGAGCTATCTGATTTATGTTGCTTGTTGTATTTGCCAATAGCTGATTCATCTTGTCAACACTTTCAATATTTACACTGATTATGCGACCGTTTACCGCCTGCTTAAGAAGATACGCCCGTAAATTATTTATACCGGACAACTTTTGTGCTTTGCGGATTAAATCCCGCTCTTTTACCGTTACCCGAAATGTCATGGCGATATTTCTTTCGAGTTGCTGTTTCATTATGCAATCCTCCTATTATATTTTACCAACGAAATTAAAACCAAGCTCCATTTTCCCGCACGAAAAAAGTGAGCTATACAAATATCAGCTCACTTTAATTCTAAGATTATTTATTGTCTTTTGCCGTTAGTTTTGTACACCACCAAAATCGTTTATTACACCATTAAGTACACCAATCGTACACCAATTTGCGATAATTTACGATAAGTAACGCATGTTATTCGATTTTCCAAAACACCTACAAAGCCCTTGAAATCAGCGTTGTTCTTACAACTCATACGGTGTCTGCTGGTACACGTAGTAATTAATCCAATTACTATACAAATTATTACTATGCGAGCGCCACTGCAAATCTGGCTTCTTGCTATTATCATCATTAGGATAATAATTATATGGCAATTGGATCGGTATACCCTTGTTGATATCGCGGACATATTCGTTATGCAAGGTCAGGCGGTCGTACTCGGGATGCCCGAAAACGTAAATTTGCTTGCCTTCATCAGTTTTCACGAGAAGAATACCTGCTTCATCCGATTTTGCCAGTACCGTTAGAGCTTCACAATTATAAATGGCATCCTCATCGCTGATGGTATAACGGCTGTGGGGAATATAGAAAAAATCATCAAAACCGCGGACTAGTGGCACTTTGCGGTGAAGAACCTCATGCTCGTAAACTCCGTATAGTTTTTGTGGCAATGAAATTTTGTCAATCCCAAAATGGTAGTACAATCCTGCCTGTGCTCCCCAGCAAATATGAAATGTTGATGTTACATGGGTTTTTGACCACTCCATAATTTCACACAATTCTTCCCAGTAATCAACTTCTTCGAATGGTATTTGCTCAACCGGTGCACCGGTAATAATAAGCCCGTCAAATTTTTTATGTTTTAAAGTGGCAAAAGTATCATAAAATTTATTCAAATGACTTGCAGATGTATTTAATGAAACATGGCTGTCGAGTTTCATAAAAGTCACGTCTATCTGCAAGGGTGTATTGGACAACTCACGTAATAGTTGTAATTCAGTATCTTGCTTAACCGGCATCAGGTTAAGGATGCATATCTCCAAGGCACGGATATCCTGCTTAATAGCCACAAGTTCATCCATCACGAAGATGTTCTCATTTTCAAGTATTTCTTTTGCTGGTAATTCACTTTGGATTTTGATTGGCATGATGTTCTCTTTTCTTTTTGTATTTTGTATCGTTGGATGATATTTAACCACCCCGCCCGCAAGCGAGCGAAGCTCGGTTTGGGCACACCCTCCAAGGAGGGGAATTGACACACTTTATTCGTGAGGTCGAAAGTTGCAATTTCCAAAAGCAGACCCTTGAGAAACGTCGTTACTTATGCGGTGTACTTTACCGCATTACGTAACGCAACGTTTCTCTCGGAGCGAAAGCGCGTCTGCGCTGGACATTGCAACTTTCGACCACGCGGCGATAACATTATATCACACTAAATACTCCGCGACAAACTCCTCTTCCATCAAAATCGGAATCCCCAGTTCCTTCGCCGCCTTATTCTTCGACGACCCCGAAGCACTATCATTATTTATCAACGCCGTAGTTTTCGAAGTCACCCCCCCAGTCACCTTCCCCCCCCGCTTCTCAATCTCTTCCTTCAACTCAC
>Ga0209737_10002704_pt1 | contig 12368 bp, 10 predicted proteins | sample TergutCu122P3_FD_187284 | JGI IMG/M metagenome (GOLD analysis project Ga0209737, IMG submission 187284) | Cubitermes ugandensis P3 segment gut microbial communities from Kakamega Forest, Kenya - Cu122 P3 (SPAdes) (version 2) | ecosystem: Host-associated > Arthropoda: Insects > Digestive system... | reverse complement strand
GAACAAAAAGAATCCATCAACACCATAAAACACGTAGAAAAAAAAGACGATAAAAACAATCCACCAGAAAAACACAACCACAACCATGAAAAAACCTAGTGTATAAAAACCACTGAAAAGTCAGGTAAATAACCAGAAAAGTAAATTATTACTGTATATCTGTTGTAGTGTAAGTATAAGCTTTTATACGTATGATGATGACATCTTATTAGAGTGTGTAATTGTCAAGTGAGGTTAAAGGACTGAATTGCCGTACATTAAAAAAATTGAATTGAAAGGCTTCAAGTCTTTTGGACCACAGACAGTGAAAGTAAGCCTAGAAAAGGGGTTCACAGCAATTACTGGTCCAAATGGTAGTGGCAAAACCAATATCATGGATGCTCTTTTATTTTCGCTTGGGGAATTAAGCACTCGGAGAATGAGGGCTGATAATGCTTCGAGATTGATTTTTCATGGCTCTGAGAAGGGTGGCTTAGAAAAATCTAAAATGGCAAAAGTGGTTGTTCAATTTGACAATGCTGATGGTTTAATGCCTGTGGATACTTCTACTGTTACTATTTCTAGAGAAGTTTATCGTAGTGGCCAGAGTGTTTATCGCTTAAATGGTAGACGTATGAGCCGATCTCTTGTTATTGAAACTCTTTCTATGGCTGCTATTAGTAGCGTGAGTCAAAATATTATTCCTCAGGGTCAGATTACTCGTTTAACTGAAATTAATCCTCTGGATCGCCGAAAAATTATTGACGATCTTATTGGCATAGGTCAGTATGATGCTGAGAAGGCTGAGGCTGAGGGAAAGTTACGTTCTGCAGATATTAGCATTCGTACTGCTATGGGTAGGATTGATGAGGTTCAAAAACGTCTTGATGATTTGGAGCGTGAACGTAATCAGCTTTCACGGTATAATTTTATTCAAGAAGAAACTAAAAAATTTCATGCCATAAAGGTTTCAAATGAGATTATACAATTAGATGGACAGCTTCAAGAGTTTGTTGTTAATCTTGAGAAGGTGCAAACTCGTGTTGATAAACTTAAGGGGCATCGTGAGCTGCGTAGAAATAAACGTTATGAAATTGAAGGCGAATGGCGTAAATTAAGCGGAGAAGCTCTTGAAGAGGGCGGTAGTCAAGTTCTCAGTGTTCAAATAAATATTGGCCAGTTGAAGTCGCGTTTAACAGAGCTAAAAACGCAAATAAGTTCTAGTCAAGCAAGCCTTGAAAGTTTAAAACGAGTTGCTCAGAACAATCAAGACAGTTATAACTCAATTCAAAATGATATAAAAGATAATCGTCTAAAAATCCGTGCCTTTAAAACGGATCATGGAAAACTTGAGGCCCAAATTGTAGAAAAAGAAACTGCACATGAGGCGCTAGCTAACGACTCTGTTCAGCTTTGGGAGGGTCTTAGCGATAATACTCAGAAAGTTCGTGGTATAGAATCACAAATTGAAAATTACACTAAACGGTTAGCGTATTTACGCTCTGAGTACACTAAAGATAAATCTGCGATGCGAATTTGTGTTGGACGTCTCAAAAACTTTATGGTGCGAAAAGAAAAGTTTCTTCTTAATCTTGCCGAACTGGAAAAGTCTCTGATTGAACTTGAAAAAGTACAACGCGACCAGAAAAATCAATTAAAAACTCTTGAGTCTACAATCAACCGTAAAATTGGACAAAAAGAACTTGTTCAAAAAGAAATTATCGATGCTGAACGAATTGCCCGCTCTGCTAAAGATGCAGTAATAGAGTTTGCAACCCAAAAAGACCTTGCTGCAACTATAGCGCAAGAAGAAAAGGCGTTACGTAGCATTGAGGAAATGGGTGATGTAGGGGCAATTAATGGTATTTACGGTAGACTTCGAAGTTTAATTAAGGTTGATAAGAATTACAAGAAAGCTGTTGAAGCCGCTGCTACTGGTTGGCTCGACGCTTTAGTGGTAAAAGATGTTGATGTAGCTTTTACTTGTGCTGAAACTTTACGTCGTATGAAGTTGGGTAGAATTAAAATAATACCCTTACAGGGGGCTATTCCACAGAAAACAAAGTTTGCACCAATGCGTGAGGGTGTAGTTGGCCAACTAGTAGCCTTCATTAGTTATGATAAAAAATTCGAGTTCGCAGTTGACTATGCCTTTGGCGATACTGCCGTTGTTTCAACTGATAAAACTGGTTTTACGCTTTCAAATGATGGATATAGATCTGTAACAATTAATGGCGACTTGTACGAATCCGGTGCTTTTGAAAGTGGTTTCTATCGTTCACCTATTGATTTTTCAACAATTATTCCAAGTGAAAATGCCCTAAAAAGTCTTGATGAAGCTGTAAAGGCGCTTCAAACACACTTAACACAAAGAGGTACAGACATAGCAACTATTGATGAAGAAATTGAGCGCGCTAAAATTGAAATGGCTCGACTTAACGAGTTCATAACAACTTTAGACCGAGAAGTCGTTAGAATTAGGCGTAGTGTTAAACGCACTCAACTTAATGTTAGACATACCGAAAAGTATAGTGGAAAATTAGAACGTGAAATTGCCGCTTACAAAGGCCACATGGGTTTATACAGGTCTGAGCGTAACATGATTAAAAAGTCCATGCAGAAGAGCCATATTGAACTTGCAGAACTACGCAAAAAAACTGATGTTAGTCATATTCAAAATATAGAGGTACAACGCGAAAAAATAGGTGAAGAAATAACTAACTTAAGACAACAATTAGGTACATTACAAACAGAAATATCTACTCGCCAAGCTCAATTTGATACTGTTTTACGTGTAAGTTACCAAAACATCAAAATTCAAATATCCAAAATTGGACAACAACAAAGAAAACTCGAAAAAGAACTCGATGAAGCTATACAACAAAGAGTAAGTTTAGAGCAGGAAATTGAAGGTTTAGAGAAAAACCGCGTCGAGCTCTCTAATGCCGTTTTATCTGCACGTGAAGAATCCAAAAAGTTTACTGCACAAATTGACGATATCGACAGTGAGCTACAACGTTTAGATGCTGAATATGAACAGGCAGATCAACTTTTAAACCAATTAAACCTAACAATTCAAACAAGCAATTTACGATATCAAACACTGCAAAACCAGCTTAAACAGTACGGTTTCGAACAGGTACTTGTAGTTAATCAAAAACAGGTTGAAGATGCAGACACATCTATACGTATGATGCAATTTGAACTTGAACGTATAGGCGCCGTCAATCAACTTGCACTCTCACATTATGATGACCAAATTGCACGTTACCGCGAACTCTCTGTACGCTTAAACGAGTTAGAACGTGAAAAACAGGCCATAGTTGCATTTATGGATGAAATTGAGGCAAAGAAACGCAAAGTCTTCCTAACAGCATTTGATAAAATTAACAATAGCCTCAAAGGTTACTTCGATAAATTATCTGGCGGTGGAACTGCACTGTTAAAGCTGGAAAACCCCGATGAACCCTTTGCTGGTGGCATAGATATGTTTGTCCAGTTTCCAAATAAACCCTCAATTGTTGTTAGCGGTGCCAGTGGCGGTGAACGCTCATGCGCAGCAGTTGCTTTCCTTTTCAGCCTAAGAGAATTTTCACCTGCCTCCTTTTACATTCTCGATGAAGCTGATGCTCATTTAGATGCCTTCCATACAACTAAACTTGCCGAATTATTACTCGAAGAAGCCTCTAAAACACAATTCATAGTTATCAGCTTACGTCCTGAAATGGTCAACAAAGCCCAAAAAGTCTACGGTGTATATGAACGCAATGGCATATCAAATGTTGTAACAGCCAAATTCCCTCCTGAAACACCAACAAAGGGAGCGATATATAGCTAATGGCCTCTACAGCATCACCTCCGACTACGCCACTTCGTCGACCTTTCTATCTGCGTCCACCTTGGAACATTCTTTTTGAACTCAGTAAACTTGAAAAACTCGGCACCCCCTGGAGTGTTAACATTGCATATTTACTGCGCTCATTTCTCACGGAAATGGATCATACAGGCAAAGTGGACTTCCGTGCCTCAGGCGTAGCCCTAGACTCCTCAGCATTAATCTATCTTATGAAATCTAAATTACTCTTAACTCTAAATGAACCCCCTCCAGCCGTAACACCAAAACTTCCCCCCGACTTTGTCCCACCCCCACTATTTTTACCCCTTCGTCACGAATTAACCTCAACAACTATACAGCATCTGTTAGACGTTTTAGACGAAGTTTTACGGGGCGAGAAACTTTCACGCTTAGATCGTGTAGTGGTTCAAACACCTGTTTTACCTGCCGTTTCAGACTTGCTTCCACAATTTGACCGATTCATGGCTGAACTGGAGAACCAAGTTGATCAGCTATACGCTTTACTGGTTGAAAAAGTACATGGCAAGGGCATTATTGACTTTTCAACACTAATTAAAGATGCAACACGTATAGAAGCCTTAAGAATGTTCATTTACTTACTTTTCCTAGCACAAGATGGTTTAGTAAGCTTGTGGCAAAATGAAGAAACAGAAGAATTATACATAGCCGTGGGGAATCTAAAAGTTGGAAAAATTAAACAACCCATCAAATGAATCTCAAATAGAGCTAGCTAAGCCAATACAAATCCAACCAGACGAGATGGAACAACAAACTATCTCTACAGATAAGACAGCACCCTCTTCTATGCAACCTAAGTCAATCTCTGAACAGGATAGCCCTCTACAATCTGATCAGGATGATGTTGAAGATAAAGAAAACAATGCCGCTCAAACTGTTGAGAAGCTAAAACATAACTTGGCACTTATTGAGGCAGCTCTATATGTAGCTGGACGGCCTTTGGATATAAATGAGTTATGCCAAGTTGTTAACAGTCGTTCTAAAAAGAAAATAAAAAAATATGTTGAGTCTGTAATGCAGGAATACGTTGCAAGAAATTCACCGTTGGAAATTTTGTCTCTAAAAGATGAACGCTATGTATTGCAGGTTAAATCTGAATTTACCCCCTTAATTAAAAAATTGGTTAATCGACCTTTACTTTCATCTGGTCCACTTAAGACATTGTCATATATTGCGTTTAGACAGCCTGTTACTCAGAAACGTGTTGTTGAAGTTCGAGGTCAGCATGCTTATGGTCATGTGAAGCTGTTAAAAGATATGGGTTTAATTGCGTCAGAGCGTGTAGGACGTTCTATGGGGCTTAAGACTACTGATCACTTTGCGGATTATTTTGGGTTAACACAGGATACCTCTGTTATGAAACGTGACCTGAGGCGTATTTTCGGTAACGTATCAAAGGAAGGAGGGCAACATTAATGGATACGTTTATATGGAAATTAACCGTTAGTGACTACGCTAATTAAAAAGGAATGTAGAATAATGTCTACTCATAGTAGTTTACGCAAAAGAAAACTAACAGGCGGCAAAAAACGGGTTTACCGTACAAAAAAGAAGTACGAAGCAGCTGGGTATCCTGCTGAAACAGTGATAGGTGAGCCAAAACGTAAGTACACACGAAGTTTAGGTGGTAACATAAAAGTTAAAGCTCTAACCGAAAAATTTGCTTCTGTAACAGACCAAAGAACTGGTCAAACCCAAAAAGTAGAAATCGTCAGTGTAATTCGAAACGGTGCAAATGTTGACTATAATCGTAGAGGTGTCATCACTAAAGGTGCAGAAATTGACACAACTCTTGGTCACGCAAAAGTAACCAGCAGACCCGGTGCAGACGGAATTATAAACGCTGTCTTGATTGCTGGAAAAGAAAAGCAATAAAAATTTATTTTTCTTTATTTTCTATAATTATGTGCCTGTCTTTGTTGCTCTGCTTGTTGTTGGCTCTTTATTTTCGCAAGTTGTACTGCAAGCTTTAAAATAATCTGTTCTTTGGGCTCATTTTTCTTTACCATAAGCATGCCCATTTTTAACCAAGGCGTTTTAGGATAGCCAGCGGTTGGGTTAATGTCATTTTCCAATCCCAATGTATCAGCGGCAGTTTTTATTTCCAAAACTTTAGGGCTAATGACCGCCATGTTTTTGGGAACCCGTCTACCTTCACTTTTGCTTTTCGCTGCATCAAAGTAAACAGGCCAAATTATTGCGTTATTTGTTTTTCGCATTTTACCTTTTCTCCTTATTTATGTGCGTAGTAAGCTATCAATCTCTGATTGACTTCATCTACGCGTGTAAACCCAAACCGTTCAAACTGTATAATCATGTCTGGCTTTAATTTTTTGCTTTCACTTTCAGCAAACCCCTTTATTATTTGGGCGTTTTGCAACACGATTTCACATGAGAACTCTGTGCCTTTTGGTATCCATTGAATAATGGGCGCCTTAATTTTTCTCACGTCCTCATAAGCTTCACTTGAATATATCGCTTCAACAGCTAACAGTTTGGGTTCAACAGCATCAATTGTTGTTTGTTGATTAATTTTTGTAATTTCTATGTTAAAGAGTTCCATGAACCTAACTATTTTGCCTATCTCCATGTTTATTGCGTCTTTTTTAGAAACCCAAAAGCTTACTGATGCATCATCTTTATTTGGCATAATTGTGTATTCTCGAAAACCCCCTTCTGGTTTTTCAGGATGCAAAGGTAATTTTGATGTGAATTCTTTAGGTATTTCTCTGACTTTAAGCTCAACTGGTTCTGACACAAAAAAATATCGATCACTTAAGGCATCTAAGTTCTTACGATTATACGCGTACAAGTTTTCCCAGCTTAACGTAACATCATTGGCTTTTATACCCACATCTATAATCATTTTTTTAACAGCCTCTTGTGTAACCCCCCGTTTACGTAGAGCAGCAAAGGTGCCAAGACGTGGATCATCAAACCCTGCATATATTCCCTCTTTAACACCCGCAATAATTTTGGATTTACTTAGAAAAGCATCTGTAATTTTAAGTCTACCATAATGTATTGCCTCAGGATACTCCCATCCAAGTGCTTGATACATGTATTTTTGGCGTATCATGTTAGTGTAATGTTCTTTCCCTCGAATAATATGCGTCATACCCATAAGATAATCATCTATACCTGCTGCCAGATTGTAAAGTGGCCAAAGAGTGTATTTGCTGCCTACACGGGGATGAGGATACTTTTTGGTATCGATAATGCGTAATGCTGGCCAATCACGGACTGCTGGATTAGGATGATCCAGCTCTGTTTTCACACGAACAACTGCTTGGCCTTCTTTATAATTGCCCTCTAACATTTTATGCCAACGTTCTAACTGCTCTATGGGTGCTAAGTTACGACATGGACATGCCTGTCTTGATAGGGCTATTTTGTGAAAAACTTCTTGCTTACACTCACACACATAAGCAGCCCCTAAACCTACAAGTTTTTCTACATACTCATAATAAATTGGTAACCTGTCACTTTGAATGTATTCTTCATCTACTTGCACGCCAAGCCATTTGAGGTCTCTTCGGATACTCTCATAAAATTCTAAAGCGGGTTTTTTTATTTTAGGATCAGTGTCTTCAAAACGGAGAATAAATTTACCTCCATATATACGGGCGTATTCATGACTAAGTATAATTGCTCGGGCACTGCCAAGATGCAATACACAGTCAGGGTTAGGCGAGAATCTCGTTACGATTTGTTTGAACTTGTCTGCGTTATGTAGTGTTGGAAGTTTTTTTTCTTCAGGTTTTTCTTTCTTCTGCGTTTCAGGCCAATTCTGCTCTACAATAGCCCTCTGTTCAATTAGTGAATAATTGTTAACTTCATTAACTACACTGTTAATTACAACAGATAACTCCTTAACTCGTGTTCGTAGGTCTTGTCTTTCTCCAAGAACTTTCCCAACCATTGCGCCTGCCTGCGCTTTACCATCATGCAAAACTGCGTTAAGTAACGCTGCTTTTCGTATTAACTCTATGAGGTCTTTATCTTGTTCAAGTGCCAAATCTTTTACGCTCGCTGAAATGTTACATGTTGCGTTTAATCAAGAATTCGGAAAACATTTTTATTTTTTCCTTAGCTTCTATCGTAGGCAGTAGCTGATTTACTTCATTCCAACTATCTGCTACAATTTTTTCTGCCATTTGCGCAGTGTACTTGATAGCATGATATTTCTGCATAAGCGCTATTGCCTCGTCACGGAGTTTTTGGTCGCTGGTGTGCATGTTAAGAATTTCAATAAGCCGTTTCTTATCTGTATCATTTGCGTCTTTAAGCGTGTGGATAACCATTAGTGTGCGTTTACCTTCTGTGATGTCTTGACCAACGCCTCCCTTCTTTTTAGCAAATTCTTGACTCGTTAAATCTAAAATGTCATCTTGCATCTGAAAGGCAACACCTATACTTTCGGCGAATCGACCAAGTTTATCCACAAGTGCCTTTTCTGCCCCTGAAACTACTGCAGCCATTTTTGCTGCCATACGTGCTAAAGTACCTGTTTTGTATGCACACATTTGCAGATAATCCTCCTCATTTACATTGTCTGCACTTGCCAAACCCCGATGCCATGCAATATCCATAGCCTGCCCCATACTAAGGTTAATCATTTCTTGCACATAAACTTCATAAACGCCACACAGCACTGCTGCAGGCAAATTAACTTCTTTAGCCATCAAAGCCAACAAGGGCATATAGTACATGGCATTGCCAACATTAACGGCAATGTCTACCCCATATATTTTATAGGTGCAGGGTTTTCCCCGTCGTAACTCCGATGAATCTTCAATATCATCAATAACAAGTGTGCCATTGTGGATAACTTCAGGAATAGCTGCGAAATCTGTATGGTACTCTTCTTTTTTACCCAACGCCTCACAGATAAGCAAAAACAGGGCTGGCCGCCAACGTTTTCCCCCCCTGTCTAATATATCCCAGGTTGGGTCAGCTATGGTTTTGTCTATAGCTTCTAAATTATAACTATACACAGGTGGCGTAACTTGAAAAAGAATTGAATCTTTAGCAAATTTGCGTGGGATGTATTTTTCAATAGCTTTGTCAATTAAGGGTGCTTTTTCTTCAAGAAACTTTTCAATATCCAAGCTAACATACTCCTCTTTGCGCGTATTTTTCTATATTAAATCCTCTTATTTTTAACCACTCCGCAGTTTCACGACAGATAACTAGCGGAACTTTAGTTAAACTATCGACATTTTCTGCGCCGACAAGAAATAGAACAGTTTTTAATTCATTAATTAAATCTGCAAGAAACTGTTCTGTTTCTTTACTGCCCCTAACAGCTGTCTCTAATACAGGCTGACTTATACTAATCAAATTAGCACCTAATGCTACTGCTTTTGCAATGTCTGTTCCAGTACGGATTCCCCCTGAAGCAATTACAGGCAACTTTGTAGACTGCACAACCTCAACAACACTTACCGCAGTTGGAATACCCCAATCCCAAAATGCTTCACCTAACTTTTTTTCTCCACGGAAGTATTCTACAGCAGCAAAACTTGTCCCCCCAACCCCACCAACATCAATAGCTTTCACACCTGCATCTTTAAGTGCTATAGCATCTTCTGCTGAAATACCTGCACCTGTTTCCTTAACAATCACTGGATTGTCTATCTCACTTGCAATATTGCAAATTTTCTCTAAAATACCTTTAAAGTTAGTTTGTCCTTCTGGCTGAACAGCTTCCTGTAAGGCATTAAGATGAATTGCAACGGCATCGGCATCTATCATTTCGACAACTTTTCGAACTTCCCTTACGCCATAACCATGACTAAATTGTACGCCTCCAATGTTAGCAATCAAAAACGCATTGGGTGCAGCTTTACGTGCAACAGCATAAGTTTTTTCAAGCATATAGTTTTCAACAGCTGCTCTCTGACTTCCCAAACCCATGCCCAACCCGAGCTTTTCAACAGCCTCTGCGATGTTTTGATTAATTTTGATAGCCTCTTCTGTGCCACCCGTCATGGCCCCCACAATTAAGGGTGCCGAAAAAAGCTTGTTCAAAAAAAAAGTTGAAAGATTAACATCCTCTTGGTTAACCTCTGGTAGGGCGCGATGAACAAATTTTATGTCTTCAAACCCTGTAGTCACAGTTTTTGCCTGTGCTTTCTCTTCAAGACAAATTCGAATATGTTCTGCTTTTCTTTTCTTAGTTTTTTCTGTAGCCATCTTACGTCTTCTCTATTACAGTGCCTAACACACTTTGACCTGTTAAGGCTCTGTAAATAGATAAGCCTTTTGTGGCTCCAGTAACCGTGACAGGTATACCTGCCTCAACAGCTGGGATAAGTTCCGCAATTTTACCTGCCATACCTCCTGTAACATCTACTCCTGCAGCTTTTCCAAGTTTAGGCTGTAATGCTTTGAGTTCTGCAAGATTTAGATGCTTTATCGGCTTAGCCTCAGGGTTTGATTTTGGGTCTGCCTCAAATATGCCATCCGTATCAACACCCACAACAATTTTTTCAGCATTATACTTTAATGCAAGGTAAGTGACAAGCTGATCACCGCTAAGAATAGTAAAACCAAGTTTTTCATCCATAACAGTGTCACCATACATTACCGGCGTAAAAGTTAATTTACTCATAGCCTTAAGAGCTGATTCATCAAAAGTTTTGATTTTACCATTTTCTGTTACTATACAATTTACTGGTGCAACACTAACAGCTGGAATTTCATGCAATATAAGAGCATCCATAACAATGCCATTAAGCACCGTCATCATATGGTGCGTTTCAGCGCAACCAAACTTTTGTGTCAAATCCCCTTCTTTATAACCCTCACTAATGCCATATTTTGCAGCTGTTGGATGACCAAAACTACCGCCACCATGAACTATAATTAAATTATCAAGGTCAGCACGTTTAATCTCTTCAGCTAAACGATTAATCAATTCGTTTTTCGGACTTGCCTCTACAGTTTTATCAGTGATGGCTGAGCCACCAAGTTTCAATATGATAGGTCGTGCATCATTCATATGTAATCATAACCACATACATTTAATCAAGAATGCTTAATTAATTTTACAGTACTAAAAGCTATTAAACTGGTCTCCACGCCAAAAAATTTTAACATAAATAAAATATATGAAAAATTCAACATGCTATCATACTAATTAACACAGAAAAAATGTTAGTAAAGGTTTATGTTTTCGTTTTCTATGATGATTCTGTTGCCTGTTTTGATTTTTGTGGTGTCTATTTTGTCTACGAAAGGTATTTCGCTTATAATGGCGCCTACTGCAACTATGGTTTCTGTTTCTTTGTTTATCATGCCTTTGGGCGCTGTGTTGTTTTTCTTCATGCGATATAGGGTGTAGCTGCCGACGGTGCTGCCTTTGCCTTGAGGGAATACAAGAATTTTATCTTTAATACTCACGCCCTCTAGTTCATGACCTTTTTCAATTACTATGCCAGTGTTTGGATCTACCCCCCCGTAGAAGCTTATAGGCATGTTGGTTACAAGTGCTTCGCCTTCGGCTTTTCCTTTGTAGATTATTCTTCCTTTTAATTGTTCCATTTTCCACTCACCACTGCATCTATACATTCTTTCATGCTGCCCATTTTAGTTTTCATAAGATTTTGTCTTGAATAGAAACAACCCTTAGCTGAGGTAGTTGCTAAAGCTTTGAACCTGCCTTTTAACGGAGCAACTGCCATGCAAGTGTCGCATGCAAATTTACCTCCCGATGCTTCAATGATTGCTGTGTAACCCCGCTTATCTGCAAGTTGTTTAACTGTTCTAGATGTTGCAACCCACAATTCCACGTCTTCTTTAACTTTCTTGTCTTGGATTAAGTCTGCGATTTCTTGAATTTCCTTAATGGAACAGTGAGGACAACCAATACAAACAAAGTCAATCTCGTCTGTGTGATCGTTTATGTTGTCGTAAGCGTTTTTTATGTCCTCTGCTTCAATGGTTACGGTTTCTTTGGGTAGAATTTGCTGATCTGCACCAGGGGTTATGTCTTTTATGTAAAATAAGGGTTTAGTACCATAGGTAACCGTTGAGGCGCAAAAGTTTTTAAGTTCGTCAAGGTTGGCTGTTTTTATACCTGTTATGTATGTGATTTTATTTTCAGCTTTCTTACCTACTGCATAACCTAGAGCTCCCCAGTCAGATAGTTTGGAGAGTTCTGTTTTTACTTGGACATGTACATCTGGAACGCGATTTTCATCAAGATGTAAACCGTAACAGGGTGTTTTGCCAATAAATGCTGCTGCTAAAGCAGAAGGTCCACCTTCACGATTAGTGCGTGCTCCTAAAACAGAGTTAGCAAATGTTACTGCACTGCTCTCTGACCATGCAATATGCTCACTATACAAGGGAAGATTACCAATAAGATAAGGTGTACAGGTGCAGCTAACAAGGATACCCATACGTTGAAACGCCTCAATAACCAAATTCTGCTTATCGGCAAACTCTGCTGTTATGCCCAATTGTTGCCAATTTTCAAGATCCATACCTGCAGGATTAAGCGTGGTTA
>Ga0209737_10002703_pt1 | contig 12370 bp, 7 predicted proteins | sample TergutCu122P3_FD_187284 | JGI IMG/M metagenome (GOLD analysis project Ga0209737, IMG submission 187284) | Cubitermes ugandensis P3 segment gut microbial communities from Kakamega Forest, Kenya - Cu122 P3 (SPAdes) (version 2) | ecosystem: Host-associated > Arthropoda: Insects > Digestive system >... | reverse complement strand
TGATTTCATAACGCTCTTTCAAACCTCTTAAAATTGCAATGCTGCTCGCCTCGTCCGGCTCATTCACCATAACAATTTGAAAACGGCGTTCCAATGCCTTATCTTTTTCAAAATATTTTTGGTATTCGTCAAGCGTTGTTGCCCCAACAGAGCGCAGTTCACCCCGCGCCAATGCGGGTTTGAGAATATTTGCGGCATCCATCGCACCCTGCGTCTTGCCCGCGCCAACGAGCGTGTGAATTTCGTCAATAAACAAAATTATCTCGCCGTTCGACTCAACTACCTCATTTATAACTGATTTCAAACGCTCTTCAAACTCGCCCTGATACATTGCACCTGCAATAAGCGCTCCCATATCAAGCGAAAAAATCTGCTTATTTTTCAGATTATCAGGCACATCGCCGCGAATTATGCGCTGCGCCAACCCATCAACAATGGCGGTTTTGCCTGTCCCCGGCTCGCCAATTAAAATGGGGTTATTTTTCGTTCTGCGGCTAAGAATTTGCAGCACGCGGCGAATTTCGTCATCTCGCCCAATTACAGGGTCTAGTTTTCCGCTACGCGCTTTGTCGTTGAGATTAACGGCAAATTTCTGCAAACCGCTTTCCTTTTGTTGTTGATTATTATTCATATATTTTATTTTTGATTTAAAGTTTAAAATTTCAAAATTACACATTTTTTGTAATTCTGCGACACAAATTATCAAAAATTATTCCAAAAAGAGATTTTTACAAATTAAGACAAAATGACACGTTTTGCAAAAGCCAATATGCCATTTTGACTTTTTGTTGTTTTTTTACAAGATTATTTGCAAAATATAAAAATTATTTTGTACCTTTGCATTTAAAATTAATTAACAAATTTTATGTATTATGTTTAAGAAAATCAAAACAATGGAAAATGGCAGCAGCCATTTAAAAAAAGTGTTGAGTAGTATTAAAGGGTTTTTCCTTAAAAGTCTGCCAACTCTTATGTTTTTATGCGTTTCGATGAATATTGGGGCGCAACGAATCATCAATTTGAATGATGAAACCGCCAACTTTGGTTTAAGAGCAGCGGCGGCACCAAGCACTGCTTCTCAGGAATTTTTAAGCGAGGCAAAAACCTATCGCGCTTTTGCTATCAATCCTGCTTTGCAAAATGCGAATAATGTGTCCATTGGAGATACTGTTAAGTTACAAATCTTTGAAGACAACAATTATACGGCTACGATAAGCAGCATTACCACAGACATAAATGGAACTTTAACCATTATGTTGAGATTGCCCGATTACCCAATGGCAGTTGCTTTTATTACTACAAGCACGGAAACGAAATCGCTTGTTAATGTATCAATTCCAGAACAGGACAGAACTTTTGTTAGCAGAATCAATGTCAATTCTGCTAATAGTTATTTATTAGAAATTGACAGAGTAAACAAATTATCCCTTGCAAATGATGCAATAGCAATCCCTGAGGAAGGAGAAGAAATTTTTATAGAAATAGAAATAATTGAAGAAGTAGATTCTGATAATTTAATAAAAAAAAACGTACAAGGACAAAGAATCGTTTCACCAACAACAATAAGTTGTAGTCCAGATGCAAATTTATTGCCAACCGACCCTGCGCAAATTGACATTTTAATAGTTTATACTCCAGCAGCAGCAGCGTGGGCTGCCAGTAGCGGAGGAATAAACAACGTAATAGCAGGCGCAATGGCTCAAACAAGCGCAGTAATGGGCAATCAGCGTAATGGAGATTCATTTAATTTGGTTCATTCGCAGCAAATTACATATACAGAAGCCTCAGGAGGTAACGATATGGGTACAGATTTGAACAGATTGACGAACCCTAATGACGGCTTTATGGACGAAGTGCATCAGATAAGAAAACAATACAATGCTGACATTGTTGTTCTTTTAACACAAGCAAATGATTATGGAGGTTTAGGTTGGGTGCTGAATAACGTAAATGGTAGTTACACTCACGCATTTAATATTGTTCGCGTGCAGCAAGCAAGTTGGACAAACACCTCAATACACGAGATAGGACATAATATGGGAATGTTGCACGAGGTAGAAAATAATTCTATATCACCGCCTTTATTCCCTTATGCTTATGGTTGGTACTGGACAGGAAATAACAGTACTGTGTACGGTTCTGTAATGTCATATACTGGCGCGGAAGCACCATTTTTTTCAAATCCGAATGAACTTTATTATGGTGCAGCAACAGGAACTCCTACAGCCAATAATGCACAGGTTTTTAGAAATATCAAACACGTTGTTGCTTTTTATAGCGATAGAATAAACAATTTGCCCGATGCGCCAACTAATATTGTTGTTTCAACCCCGACAGCAACAACAGGAGGTACAACCGCAGGCGGTGCTACAATCAGTTGGGACGCAGTTAATGGTGCAGCAAGTTATGCAGTCCGTGTTTTCGTTACAGGAAGTAGTGGCAGTTTTTATAATCTTACAACACCAACCAATTCTTTAACTTTTCATTATACCAATTTTGACCCGTGTGCCACATATTATTTCTCTGTCAGAGCAGTAAATGATTGTGGCGATTTTGCCGACAGTCAAATATATTCTTTTACAACAAGATGTGCTACCGACCCAACAGTTGTAACCAATGCAGCCACTAATATAGCAGTTACTACGGCTACGCTGAATAGAACCGTAACCGCTAATGGTGTTGCGGTATCATCACAGGGTTTTATGTATAAAGAGATGACTGCTGCAACTTGGATAAATAACACAACAGGCAGTTTAACAGGACTTAGCCCAAATACACAATATAAATTTTACGCTTACGCTGTTGCAGGCGCATTAACAGTTAACGGTAATGTATTGACATTTACAACACTTGCTCCTATTGCTCCGACAGTTACAACACAAGCCGCTACCAATGTAAATTGCAATTCGGCAACGCTCAACAGTTTGGTAACAGCAGGTTCAGAAACAATTAACGCGCAAGGTTTCGAATACAGAGCATCAGGTGCAGGAAGTTGGATAACTTCAAGCGGTAATCTAACAGGCTTAACAACAGGTATAACCTACGAGTTTCGCGCATACGCAACAACAGCAAGCGGAACAACCTACGGCAGCGTGCTTACATTTACAGCAGCAGCCATCCAAACACAGACAATAGATTTTCCTGCAATAGCAACAAAAACCTATGGCGATGCTGCAATAACATTACCACAAACAACAAACGCGGGACTAACAATCAGTTATCAATCGTCAAATACAGCAGTGGCTACGGTGTCAGGAAACACATTAACCATAGTAGGGGCAGGCACAGCAAATATTACTGCAACACAAAGCGGAAATTGCGATTACATAGCGGCTACACAGGTTGTTCGTGGTCTTACGGTTAATAAAGCAGATTTAACCGTTACCGCTGACAACAAAACTCGTGAATACGGCGATGCAAACCCAACATTTACAATTTCATATTCGGGTTGGAAAAACTCCGATAACGCAAGTTCATTGACAACACAACCAACTGCAACCAGTACAGCAACGCAAACAAGCAATGCAGGAACATATCCGATAACCGTTTCGGGTGGTGTGTCTGATAATTACAATTTCAGTTATCAAAATGGAACATTAACAATAACAAAGGCATCGTTAACTGTTACCGCAGACAACAAAACCCGCGAATACGGCGATGCAAACCCAGCATTCACAATTTCATATTCGGGTTGGAAAAACTCTGATAATGCAAGTTCTTTGACAACACAACCAACTGCAACTTCCATCGCAACGCAAACAAGCAATACAGGAACATATCCAATAACCGTTTCGGGTGGTGTGTCTGATAATTACAATTTCAGTTATCAAAATGGAACATTGACAATAACAAAGGCATCGTTAACTGTTACCGCCGAAAATAAAACCCGCGAATATGGTGAACAAAACCCGCAATTAACCTACATAATTACAGGTTTCAAAAACGGAGAAACACAAAGTGATATTGATGTTCTGCCAACTATTTCGACCTCTGCAACCCAAAACAGCAATGTTGGAAATTATGCAATAAATATTTCTGGTGCAAGCGATAATAATTATAATTTCAGTTATCAAAATGGAACGCTGACAATAACAAAAGCAATGCTAACTGTTACCGCTGACGATAAAACTCGCGAATACGGTGATGCAAATCCAATATTCACAATTTCATATTCGGGTTGGAAAAACTCTGATAACGCAAGTTCATTGACAACACAACCAACAGCAACCTCCACTGCAACGCAAACAAGCAATACAGGAACATATCCAATAACTGTTTCCGGTGGCGTGTCTGATAATTACAATTTCAGTTATCAAAATGGAACGCTGACAATAACAAAAGCACCGCTCACAATCACAGCTGAAGATAAAACGCGCAAGCAAGGCGAAGCAAATCCCGAATTTACACTTGTTTTCGATGGTTTTAAAAACGGCGAAAATGAAAGTGTGTTAGACGAATTGCCCACCGCTTCCTCTGTGGCAAACGCAACATCTCCTGTGGGATTCTACAATATTGTTCTTTCGGGCGGTTCAGATAACAATTACGAATATACGCTTGTTGATGGGATTTTGGAAGTAACTTCCGCAACCAACATTGACGATGTTTTGATAAAATCAATTTCTATTTTCCCAAATCCTGCAAAAACAGACCTTTTTATCAAATCAGAAGTGCAGATAGAAAAAGTTGAGATATGCGATTTGACAGGAAAAACAATTATAAATAGTAATTTATCCATTGTAAATTCTATTGATGTTTCCGCACTACCCACAGGCATTTATCTTGTAAAAATCTACACTGATAAAGGCGTGGTAACGCAAAAGTTAATTAAAAACTAATACATAAAAAGAAAAAAGCGAATGATACATTTTATGTCATTCGCTTTTTTCTTTTTATATTTTCTAAAAAATCACGCAGAAAGTCGCGTTGTTGCAATTTCTATTCTATCTTTTGCGTAATCAAGCGTAATGTGCAGTTTTTCACGATGTTCTGACGGAATATCAAACATTGCATCTGTCATCATTGTCTCCACAATTGAGCGTAAGCCACGCGCACCAAGTTTGTATTCAAGCGCCTTATCTACAATGTATTCCAACACCTCTTCGTCAAAAGTGAGGATAACATTGTCCATTTTGAAAAGTTTGGTATATTGTTTGATAATAGAATTTTTTGGTTCAGTTAAAATTCTACGCAACGCCGTTCTGTCAAGTTGTTCAAGGTAGGTCAAAATCGGCAAACGACCGATAATTTCGGGTATCAAGCCGTATGCTTTTAAATCCTGCGGCGCGATATACTGCATTAAATTATTTCTGTCGAAAGTAACGTCATTTCTTTGGTTAAACCCCACAACGTTGGTGTTCAAACGACTTGCAATGCGCTTTTCAATGCCCTCAAACGCACCGCCGCAGATAAACAAAATATTTTGCGTGTCTATCGGCGTGAGTTGCTGTTCAGGGTGCTTGCGTCCACCTTTTGGTGGAACATTCACAATCGAACCTTCGAGCAACTTCAAAAGTCCCTGCTGCACACCCTCGCCACTAACATCGCGCGTGATACTTGGATTGTCGCCTTTGCGGGCGATTTTGTCTATTTCATCAATAAAAATAATACCTTTTTCCGCTGCTTTTTCGTTGTAATCAGCCGCTTGCAGAAGCCGCGTGAGAATGGTCTCTACGTCTTCGCCCACATAACCAGCTTCGGTTAGCACGGTTGCATCAACGATAGTGAAAGGCACATTGAGTTTCTTGGCTATTGTGCGGGCAAGCAACGTTTTCCCCGTACCTGTTGCACCTACTAAAATTATATTCGATTTTTCAATTTCAACATCGTCAAAATCAGTTTTTTGCGAAATTCTTTTGTAATGATTATAAACGGCAACGGACAAAAACTTTTTCGCCGCGTCCTGACCGATAACATATTTGTCGAGGAAGTCCTTGATTTCACGCGGTTTTGGCACGCCCGAATTTGTCATTGATTTTGCCCTTTTGGTCATCTCGGCACGATACATTTCATTTACAACACCAGAACATTCGCCACAGATATTACCTGTCGCGCCCGTAATCATCATATTTGTTTGCCGCTCGTTTTTTCCGCAAAAACTGCAATTAAGATTTTTAGCCATCTTCTTTTAGAGTTTAGTTATTAGAGTGTAGAGTGTAGAGTTTAGACATTTTAGTTTTTAGAGTTTAGTTTTTGAGAAAGGGTTTTTGTTGTTGCTTTCAACATTTTAAGAATTTCCTCGCAATCATTTTTAAGTGATTGATATTCTGTTTGTTCAAGATAATTTGTTTCAAACAAAATTTCAAGCCAATAAAGAGTTTCAGCAGATTCTTTTAATGCAATATAAACTTTTGATAAAAAATCTCTATCACTTATTCCATACTCGGACTCTGCTAAATTTGCACCAATACTTGTTCCACTGCGTAAAATTTGTTTTGATAATACAAATTCTTTCTTTTCTGCACACAAATATTTGTACAAATTTACAATTCTTATTGCAAATTTTTTGCTTTTATATCTTGCTGTTTTTATTCTCTTCCATCACAAAACTTTTCTAAACTCTAATATCTAAACTCTTTTCTTCAAAATATTATCAACCATTCCGTAATCCAACGCCTCTTGTGCGGTCATCCAATAATCACGGTCAGAGTCCTTTTCTACGCGTTCAAACGGCTGTCCAGAATGTTCGGCAATGATTGAGTAAAGTTCTTTTCTTAATTTCTGAATTTCACGTACGGTAATTTCCATATCAGACGATTGTCCTTGTACACCACCACTCGGTTGGTGTATCATAACGCGCGAATGGGGCAACGCAGAACGTCTGCCTTTTTCACCCGCAGCAAGCAAAACAGATGCCATAGATGCCGCTATACCTGTACACACAGTGCCAACTTTTGAGGAAATATACTGCATTGTGTCGTAAATTCCCAAGCCGGAATGCACCACACCGCCGGGCGAATTTATGTAGATTGTGATGTCTTTTCCGGGGTCTGAGGTGTCAAGGAAAAGCAATTGCGCCTGAATTACGTTAGCCACATAATCGTTGATTTCCGAACCTAGAAAGATAATTCTATCCATCATCAAACGCGAAAAAACATCCATTTGCGTAACGTTCAAAGTACGCTCTTCCAAAATTGATGGCGAGATATAACCGCTGTCTCTTGCAATAAAATTTTCCAACGCCAAGCCATTCATTCCCAAATGTTTAGTAGCGTATTTATAGAATTCGTTGTGTTTCATTTTATATTTTTATATCAAATAATATTTTTAATTTTTTTTATCTCTTTCCTTTTTTTGCCTGCTCTCTAATTCTCTTTTGCTGCTCTTTTTGCGCTGCTTCGAGGCGAGCCATAAAGCCCGATTTTTTCGTTGCTTTTTTGTTTGCTTTGGCAAGTTCAAGTTTTTTGAGCAGTTTATCTTCATCAACAAAAAGGCGGAAAAGATATGTCTGTCCGATTGTTATCAAAGTTGAAACAAGGTAATAATAACTCAAGCCCGATGGGAAATCGTTGAAAATAAAGAGGAACATCAAAGGCATCAGATACATCATATATTTCATCATCGCCATTTGTTGCTGACCTGCCATATTTGCCATATTTAATTTCGTATAAACAACGTTTGTGATTGTCATTAATACACAGAAAAGCGAAAGGTGGTTGCCGAAAGCCCAAGATATTAGTGGAATATTAGCACTCCACGTTAAGAACGGCACTGTGTCGTAAGTTGATAAATCGACTGCCCAAAGGAAACTTTGCTGACGCAGTTCGATTGCTGACGGGAAGAAATAAAACAATGCAATAAGTATCGGCATTTGCAGCAACATCGGCAAACAGCCGCCCAGCGGACTGACACCAACGCTCTTGTACAGAGCCATTGTTGCCTGTTGGCGTTCCATCATTTTGTCGGCGGGAATGCGTTCGTTGATTGCATCTATCTGTGGCTTGAGAACGCGCATTTTTGCCGTACTCATATAAGATTTAAAGGTAAATGGCAAAAGAATGGTCTTTATTATAAATGTCATTAAAAGTATTATCAAACCCATATTTGTCATAAAACTGCCGAAAAAGTTGAACATCGGAATTACCAAAATTTGACTAATCCAACGCAAAAGTGCAAAGCCGAGAGGTATAAGCCGTTGTAAATTAGGTTGTTCCTCTTTATCAAAATTTCTATTAAACGAGGTAAGCGTTTTATAATGATTTGGAACTAAATATATCTGCAAATTTGTTGCCTCTCTTCCTGTCGGGTCAAAAGATACTGACGAATTAACCGAGTATGACTTTAAATACGGCGAATCTTCGGGCATTAACACGCTTGAGAGTTTTGCCGTTGGAAAATTTTGCTTTGCCAAAATCACCGTGCTGAAAAATCGACCTTTTGAAGCAATCCACTGCAAAGGCGTTGTAGCATTTTTCATATCATTTTTCGATTCCGAAAGAGTTTTCATATCGCTGCCCGCAAAACGATAATTAAGCATTGTGTATCTGTTTTCAAACTTGCGCGCGCGCTCCTGCTGACGAGTTTTATTGTTCCAAACAAATTCCAAAGAGTTGGTCATTGGATAGAAATAATTTGACATATTTTTTGCAACTATGTCAAAATCAATCTTATAACTATCATTTTCAATTGTATAAATAAAATCAACATATGCAGAATCGCTAACTGCAAGGCGCATTGTCAAAATTTTTGCATCGCCGTTTTCAACAATTTCCTGTGGAGTGAAAAACAGATTTTCCGTTGTAAATACTCGATTATCAAGTGTTTGGAAAGTAAAAGCGAGTTCATTTTCATCTTTTCCGTCGAAAAGCACCAGCGGTAACGAGTCGTGCGTACGAAAGTTTTTCAATTCCGCATAATATAAAAAACCGCCTTGGGGTGAAAATTGCAATTTTAGCAGTTCGGTTTCCATCTCCACAAGCGTTGTGTCGCCCTTTGCAACATTTGCAAAAATACCAAACTGCGCTTTTCTAACAGAGTCATTGTCAACTACTTGTGCATTGATAGAATCAACTCTTTCTTGCTGCTCTGCCAAAAAGCGTTGTGCCTCAACCTGTTCCATTCTAATAGAGTCATTATGACGATTTCGCTCTGCGATTTGCTCTTCTGACGGCTTGTTTAACCATTGAAAGCCAAAAATAATAGCCATAATCAATATCAAGCCGATAATAGTGTTTTTGTCCATCTTTTGAATTTAAAATTTTTTAAAAAATTAGCGTGCAAAGGTACAAAAAATAATTGACTTGAAAAAGCCGAAGGAAAAATTTAGAATTTAAGATTAAAAATGTTTTTAGATAGAATAATAAGATTTGCGATTTTTTTGTATTTTTGCAGAAAAAATAATCTTATGAAACTCGCATTAATTGGCTACGGAAAAATGGGCAAAATGCTCGAACAGATAGCGTTACAGCGCGGACACGAAATTGTGTCGAAAATAGATTTAGATAATATCAACGATTTTTCTTCCGCCGAATTTCGTTCTGCGGACGTTGCACTGGAATTTACTGCGCCCGCCGTTGCCGAACAAAATATTCGCGCTGCTTGGGCGCAAAATGTCAAAGTTGTGAGCGGCACAACTGGCTGGGCAAATGGCTTGCAAGCAATGCAAAACGAACTGAAAACCAACGGAAAAACGCTGTTTTGGGCATCAAATTTTTCGTTGGGGGTAAATATTTTCTTTGAAATCAACCGATATTTAGCCAAAATAATGAACAATTTTCCGCAATATGACCTAAATATTGAGGAAATTCATCATTTAGAGAAAAAAGATGCTCCTTCGGGAACGGCTATCACGTTGGCAGAAAATATTTTATCGCAAATAGATAGAAAAGATAGTTGGACGCTTTCGCCCGAAAAAAATGAGCAAGATATTGAAATTACCGTGCTCCGTGAGCAAAATGTTTTTGGCATTCACACCACAAAATACGAAAGTCCCGAAGACATTATAACGCTTACACATAACGCTAAAAGCCGTGCGGGTTTTGCGCTCGGCACAGTTTTAGCAGCAGAATTTTTGCAAAATAAAAATGGATTTTTTGGAATGAAAGACCTTTTGAAAATGTAGAATAATTACTAATTAAAAATTACGAACTACGGGAACTTGCTCGTAATTCGTAATTTTTAATTCGTAATTTTCTCTACCCAAACAGTACTTTAAAAGCATCTTCAAGTTTGCTTGCAGGCTTTATCTCTATTTGATATTTTTTGTCTTTTATTTGGGAAAAATTGTAATTTGGCACAATAATTTTCTTAAAACCAAGTTTTTCAGCTTCGGCAATGCGATGTTCGACCCTGTTTATTGGACGAATTTCGCCAGAAAGTCCAACTTCGCCTGTCATAGCAATTGTTTTGCTAATTGCGGTATCAAAATTTGAAGAAAGAACAGCCGTTGCCACAGCCAAATCAATCGCGGGGTCATTTACTCGCAAACCGCCCGCGATATTTAGAAAAACGTCCTTTTGAGCAAGTTTGAAACCAGCACGTTTTTCCAAAACGGCAAGCAACATATTCATTCGCCTGATGTCAAAACCAGTTGCTGAACGTTGTGGCATACCGTAAGCGGCAGTACTTACAAGCGCCTGAACCTCAATAAGAAATGGACGCACTCCCTCTAACATCGCAGCAATAGCAACACCCGATAAATCATCACTATTTTGCGACAAAAGCAGTTCCGAAGGGTTGGAAACTTCACGTAAGCCGTTGTTTTGCATTTCAAAAATCGCCAACTCGTCAGTTGAGCCGAAACGATTTTTGTTTGCACGCAAAATTCTATACAAATAATGTCTGTCGCCTTCGAATTGCAAAACAGTATCGACGATATGTTCCAAAATTTTTGGTCCTGCAATGCTGCCGTCTTTGGTGATATGCCCGATTACAATTACAGGAATATTGCTCTGCTTGGCAAATTTGAGCAACGCCGCCGAACATTCGCGCACTTGCGTAATGCTACCCGGCGAAGAGTCAATCGTTTCCGAAGCAACGGTTTGAATCGAATCGATAATCACAATATCGGGCTCGACATTTTTTACTTGTGTAAAAATTTCTTCAAGCGAATTTTCCGACAAAATATAACATTCGCCTTGCGCTTTTCCTATTCTTTCCGCTCTGATTTTCAGTTGATTGGCACTTTCTTCACCAGAAACATAAAGTATTTTTTTGTCCTTAATTTGCAAAGCAATTTGCAGCACAAGGGTTGATTTACCAATTCCCGGCTCACCACCAATAAGCACCATTGAGCCAAGCACCAAGCCGCCGCCAAGTACTCTGTTGAGTTCGGCGGAAGTGGTATCAAGGCGAATTTCCTTTGTGATATTTATTTCGTGAAGCAGTTTCGGCTTCTCTTTTTTATTTACGGAAATATAGCCGTGTGGAATTTTTTCAGGTTGCGCGTTGTGAATTTTCTGCTCCACAAACGAGTTCCACGCGTTGCAAGAGGGACATTTCCCGTATGCTTTCGGATAGTCCATTCCACAATTTTGACAGAGAAAAACGATTTTATCTTTTGGCATAGTAGTCGGTAAATTAGTAAGTCAGTAAGTTTGTAAGTCCTTGACTTATGGACTTACAAACTTACCGACTTATTGACTTTTAATTTTTACTTTTTCGGTGCATTTTCCAGCACAGAAACCAAAAATTTCCAAAACTGACCTACGCTTTCGATATGCACTTTTTCGTCTGGCGAGTGCGGATGACGAATTGTCGGTCCGAATGAAATCATATCAAGTTTTGGTTCAACTGCGCCGATGATACCACACTCCAAACCTGCGTGAACAACCTGAACTTTTGCCTCTTTGCCAAATTCTTTTAGATATGACTCTTTCATTGCTTTCAAAATTGGCGAACTTGGATTCGGGTTCCAGCCCGAATATGCGCCCGAAAATTCAACTTTTGCACCTGCCAATGTGAAAATACTCTCAACCTTTGATGCCAATTCCTCTTTTTTACTATCAACGGAAGAACGCAAAAGACATTTAATTTCAATGCTTTCCGCATTTGCTTCGATAATAGATAAATTCATTGATGTCTCAACAACATCTGGCATAGAAGGTATCATTCTGAAAACGCCGTTTGGACAAGCGGTAACGCCGTTTATAAAATCGTCCTGTATATCTTCTGGAATAATATTTTCGGGCATCGCAACCTCTGTCAACGAAATAACGATTGGTTTTTCAGTAACTTTATACTCTTCGTTAAACAACTCTTCGTATTCTTTTACAAGATTTTCAACTTCCTGTTTGCAATCTTCGGGAATTGTGATAATTGCCCACGCCTCTCTTGGAATTGCATTGCGCATATTTCCGCCTTGAACTTCTGCAACGCGCGCCTCATAACGAGAAACCGCCTCTTTCAAAAATCTGAAAAGCAATTTATTTGCGTT
>Ga0209737_10002702_pt1 | contig 12372 bp, 14 predicted proteins | sample TergutCu122P3_FD_187284 | JGI IMG/M metagenome (GOLD analysis project Ga0209737, IMG submission 187284) | Cubitermes ugandensis P3 segment gut microbial communities from Kakamega Forest, Kenya - Cu122 P3 (SPAdes) (version 2) | ecosystem: Host-associated > Arthropoda: Insects > Digestive system... | reverse complement strand
TTTTATGAACTAAATCTAAAATCCAGGTCTTTTTAAATCAGCAAAAATACTAATAAATGCATATAAATGTATCAAATAATTTTAATTATCGAGCCTAACACATAGTGATGTGTTTCGGGAATGCAGGATACATTCAAAAATATTGCTGCAAAACAACATCTAATAATTCTTGGTTACGTTGTTTTAGACTGCTCTGCATGGAGGTAAATATGGAGGTAATAAAGTTTGAGATTTTAGCTCAAACAACAAAATAAAGGCATTATTAGACGTTAAACAGTTGTTATGGGGGTAAATTTGCAGAGTTGCGGTTTAAAGAAATGTCTAACTGAGTTTTGCGCTCAAGTTTTCCTTTAAAATAAGAGTTAGATGTTGTCTTTTTTTCTTCATTAATTGGTGTTTCAAAGGGTAGCATCGATCGTTTGACTGCAATTATAAGTGGTACTCCAATGCCTACTGCAATTAGAACCATTAAGATGCGTTCAAAGGGGTAAACATAGAATATCGCGGTCCACAGGGCTGTAAAGTCTGTTCCTTCTGCGAAAACCCCTAAAGTAAGTTGCGTAAGCAGACTCCCTGTTATGTGTTGCAACATTGTTCCAACAAATGCTAAAAGTGCTAGACTCCAGACCATGTTGGGTATGTTGAATCTTTTGATAAATCTGCTAATTATACCACAGTTAGATTGAAGATGCACTATAGTTGTATTGGTTGTGTTGAATTTTTTGATGTTGTTTACTGCTTTGGATCTTAGGGGCGTAAGAAATAGTATGAATGCTACAATGTGTAGCCAGGTAAATGGTATGGCTAAAGAGCCAACTGGAATAAGGGCTAATGAGTATGGGCTAACTATAAAGATGCCTAAAAGTATGGCGTATAGGGCGATGATGGGTGCCCATTTGCGTTTTATAAGAAAGCCCATGGCTATACAGTTGATAAAGGCTGGTAGGAAGTCTAATCCAAAGAATACTAATGGCTTACCTAATGCTACAGCTGTGAATGTTCCAATGATTACACTTATGCCACCAGCGAAGGGTCCTAATATTATACCTATTAAGGGTGCTAGGGCATCTGAAAATGAAAAGGTGCCTGCTAAACCTATCATTGGACCTAAAGGCAGATATCGTAGCATTGCATAGAGTGCTGAAAATATTGCTATTAATGCGACATATTTTGTGGTTAATCTGCTGTTTAGTTTTATACTCACTTTTGCTTCTCCACTGTAAATATCTGTATTGCCTTGTAATTTTTTACACAACGTTATCATATAAAAATTTTTCCAAACAACAAACCCCTACAAACACCTCCAAAACACCTAAAATAACATCTAATACACCCCTACACTCTGTCATGAAAACCAAAAATTAAGCGCTATGAAAGATTTATATTCAAACCCTTAACCTAAAACTATACATTCAACCAACAAGGCTACGTGGACTTTAAATTGAATAAAAAAACTCTAGGCATACTACTGCTTACTAGTATAATTCTCCTATTCACCTCCTTAGGCATGATAACCCATTTTATAGGACAAAACAAACCCGGCAACATCCGCATCGCATGCATAGGAGACAGTCTCACAGAATCCACTGAATACCCAAACAACCTTAGCAACAAACTTGGCGATAACTATACCCTATGTAACTTTGGTGTAAGCGCAACCACCGTCAATTTAGCCTCAGGCATATCATACATGGACACCGACGCATTCCAAGACGCCATAGACTTCAACCCCAACATCGTAATCATTATGCTTGGAACAAATGATGCCCGACCAGACCTCATCCAACACAATGGCACCTTCATAAACGATTACATAACACTAATACAAGCCTTCCAAAAACTGCCCAGCAACCCCAAAATCTGGCTAGTCCTCCCCCCACCCGTCTTTAGCGACCAAACCTGGCCCCTAAACCCTGAATACTTTAAACAAACAATACTGCCAAACATAAAACAAGTAGCAAACCAAACAAACCTTCCCCTAATTGACGTATACTCCCTTCTAATCGACTACTCCCAATACTTCCCAGACGGCATACACCCAAAAGAAACCCGAGGCTACAGCGGAAATGAACCTGCAGCACAAATAATCGCCACCGCCATACACAACGCCATAACCTCACCCCACCCAACAACATCCTCCACAAAAGGACTCTTCTCATAACCCTGCCCTAAACACATTAGGCAATGTGTAAAACACACATTCTTTCAGTAGCTGAATATATTGTAACTTTAAGATCAAACGGATTAAGCTTTGACCCTGAAACCGCTGCATAACTCACAGATTCCCCACCTAAGGAAACCTGCACCAAATTCCCCTGACCCCCCGCCACATACCTAAACTCATACGTAACATCCCCTTGCGTATGATAAAGAGACTGATATAACGCCAAAGTTAAAACAGTCGTATCCTCAGATGTTTGAGGCCGATCTGAAACATTTGATAACAACCTCTCTGTAACAAAAAGAGCTGAAAAAAACAAGCACACAGCTACAACAAAAATCACTACCTTTTTAACATCAAACACTTTACCCGATGCCTGAACTCCCCCAACAACAGAAACCATCTCTCTCAACTCACAAAATAATACAACTAAAAAGATAAAAAAGTATTGCCCACTATCCAAAATTATTGATAAACGCATACAAACTCTACTGCTTATCCTGATAAAGCTTGAATTAACGGCATCTGTACTGCACTATTTTTTTCTTCTCTGGAAATAGACAAATACACCCCCAGTGCCAACTGTTAGAACTAATATAGCCACAACAAGATACTCAAGTTTTTTAAAAAAGACAGAGCTCATAGGCACAGAGGTATAACCAATTGGCACGTATTGCTCATTTACTGCACCCCCAAGTACATACAAGATATCATCAACAACAGTTACGCTACAACCTGTAATGTCAATAGATGGAGCTTTAACAGTTGACCACTTATCTTTTGCAGGATCATAGACTAGCATCTCCCAATTTACAAAAGAGCCATCTTCTGTACAACTTTCTACTAACGCTGTAACATAAACTCTTGCAGGTGCGTAATGACCAGTTGTTGCTCCAGCCCTTGTCGCTATTCTATTGCTATTAATTTCAGGACTTATCTGTCCTTCACTCCATCTATTAGTCTTTGGAACATAAATCATAGCTTTAAACGAAGCACTCATCGGTGGTTCAAATACTGAACCAAATGTTAACAGGTTACCAAATATTATCTTATTACCTGCCATAGCTGAAAACGCAAGATTTTCTGAAGGCGATGTGGTAGTTTTATTTGTCCACACATCCTTAACTGGATCATACCTGTAGAGGACATTTAGGGTTATGACGAAAATTTGCCCATTCACAACATAAGCATGTAAAGGTGTTGTTTTTACGGGTATGGAGGCTTTAGTGCTCCAACTATCCGTTGCTATATCATAAACTTCATTCACATCCAAAAGGGCAGATAACATTGGACCACCAAAGGCGATAGTGTAACCGCCTATGCAGTAAATTTTACCCTGATACTCAGCTATAGCTAAACCTGCTCTGGGCGTAGGCATAGGTGTCAAAGTAGTCCATGAATCCGTCTTTGGATCATACCTCTCATTAACATCTGAGTATCTCCAATTTGAGCTATCATAACCACCAATAGCATAGATTCTGTCATCCACTGCTACAACGCCAAATTGAGATCTATTATATCTCATTGGGGCTTTTGTGTTCCAAGAATCTTCAACTAAATCTGAGGCTAAAACAGAATTAAACCCAGATACAAAAGAACCACTTATGAAAACGAAAATCAGCATGAACAGAATAACTCTACGCATGGGCTATCACCTGTTGTGGGTTTATTTTCCGTTTATTTTTTGAAAAAACTAAACCTGCTGTACCAAGACCAACTATTAGAATTATCACTAATGCTACAACTTGAGCGTTTAAGAGCGGTTCAGCAGAATCAGAGGTGTCTGGTTTAGAGGGAGCCACAGAATTTGAAGGCGCAGGAGTAGTGTACGCAGTGTTGCGATAACCCATTGGTACATATTGCATAGTCCCAGTAGCTCTAACTACGTATAAAATATCATTAACAACTGCTACATAGCCCCCACTGTCAATAGCTTGGATAGTTGACCAAGTATCCTTTATATGATCATAGACCCAAAAAAATGGCTGCATCGAAGAGCGGTCAAACCCCAAAAAATATAGGTTCTTAGGAGCATACACACCAGTTGTTACACCAGTAGCATATTGCAGAGGCCCACTAAACGCTTCTTCAAATTCAAATACTGTTTTTTCCTCACTCCATACATCAGTATTTGGATCATAAATTATGAATTTCATCTGACCAGGACTGAAAGGAGGATCATATAGTCGGTTGACCACAGCAACGACTATTATTTTATCATCTACACTCGCTAAAACGTAATAATAATCCTGTGTTTCAATGGTCATAGGGATACTGGTTTTTTTGGTCCATTTATCAGTGGCTGTATTATATGTAAACAACTCATCAGCGGATATGGCGAAAATTTTTCCGTTTACAGCATGTGCTTGTACAGCTCGCTCGCCATAAAACGGTGAAGAAGCTTTAGTACTCCAACTATTTGTAGCTATATCATAAACCTCATTGTCGCAAAAACTACGATATCCGTCTTTTTTGTCGGTCATACCGCCTATGCAGTAAATTTTATCGTTATAAGTGGCAATAGCAAAATGTGTTCGAGGTGTAGGCATAGGTTCTAAAGTGATCCATGTATCAGTTTTAGGGTCATATCGTTCATTTGTGCCAACACGGTGTGTAAGGATCCATGGATATTGATTATACGAGGGAACTTCTGTTGTATATGAGCCTCCAATTGCGTAAATTTTGTCGTCAACAGTAATAAGTCCAAAGTTTGATCGTTCATGATTCATTGGTGTTTTTGTGTTCCAAGAATTCTCAACTAATCTTGAGGCTGAAATAGAGCTAAGCGTTGTTACGAATGTTCCGCTTATGAGAACGAAGAGCAATATGTAGGGTGCAATTTTGTTCATGCTTGTCATATGTTGATGTTTGTTTATTTCTTGATAAAGGTTTTTGTAAATACGGTTTTTGGATGTAAACAGTGATTTGGGTTGTTTTTGGTTAGTTTTGTGTTGTTTAGGGGGAATACTCTTTGTGTGTGTTACATATGCTTATAAATGGGTTAGTTGTTTTTTAGGTACGGAGTTGTCTCTTTGGTTATTAAGGATATTCTTGGCGTTGTTTATGCGCCTCATAAAACGTTTAAACGGGTTGCTGAAAATCCTAAGTATTTAGCTGTTGCAATTATTTTGGTGCTTTTTGTGGCTTTGCAGTCTACTTATTACTATAATTTTTCTTCAAAGATAAATTATGAGCAAACTTTGCCGCCTGCTAACAAGTTGGATTCTTTTGTTACTTCTAATGCTACTCATTGGGTTACTGCCCATGATGTGTCGGTTAGGGAAAATTTGCAGGATTATATTAATCAGACTTGTTATGGGAATAGTAGTTTACAGTTTATTTCATCCGGCAGTAGTAATCGTTTATCGGTGTCTCTTGAACAGTTTGGGTATACTGCAAACTGTGGTTCGGATGGTTTTTCAATTTTAAGTTTGAGTATTAAGCAGTTGTCTGTTAATGCTGCTCAAATGGGTGATATGCATAATCCTGCTCCCCTTATTGCGCCTGCATCTGGTGTTCTAACTCTTTATACTGCAAATGATACCTCAAGCTATTTTACCCTTGACATCACCTCACGGCTTAGGGAGAATCTTGGTGAATGGAATAATCTTACCCTTCCCGTAGGCACCTCAGAGTGGCAAAGCACAGGTACACCTAACTGGACTGAAATAACTGGTTTACAACTTGACCTAACTTATCCTCAGTCTTCACATGTTAACATTTCACTGCAGGGCATATTTTTCCGTGGTCAATACTTAACACAGATTAGCGCTTTAGGTACAGGCATGTTTCTTGGCTTTACCATTTACTCTGTTGCTTTGCAAATAGCCTTCCAATGGATTATTCTTGCCATATTGGCATATATATTTCTCAAATGCTTAAAAGCAACTAATGTTATTTGGCGACCCCTATTTACCGTAATGGGCTACACCCTGATAGCTATTGTTATAACCTCTGCTCTTTATCTTACACTGTCAGTTACCTTACAAACAACCTATTATCCATACGATCTTGTACCGTATAACTCTTTACTGCTCTCCGATGCCCTAGTTAGTGCAGCTTCGCCCTCTTCTCAAATAGCCTATGAAGCCATAGCTACTGCAACATCCACTTTTAGCAACCTTAGTACTGTAGTTACAATAGTTATGTATGCTCTACAAGTGGTATTTGTTGCCTTTGCAGTAAAAGCAGTTTCAGGCACACAGTATGTAAAAAATATTGTGCCATCAGACCCAGAAACCCCTGAAGTAGTAAATGAAACGCTTGTATCCGAATTCTCAATTGCAAAAAGCGTTCTGCTTGCAGTATGTATTGTACTTTTATCAACTGTAGTGTTAGGGTTTATGACGGCTATAGGTCTTTTTTAGATCTTAATTGTGCCACAAGAGCTAACCCTTCTTATTTTTTTATCAATAAAGGGGTTTATAGTTTTTTATTTCCTTTAAGCTGTTTGTGAGTTATTAGCAAGATTTATATTGTTTGAAAACTTTTTGCAAGTAGACTCTAAACATTTAGTTAATTGATACTACAGGTGAAAATAGTTGAGTATGGAAATTAAAGACCTCCGTGATGGTGCCAAACGCGTCAATGTCGAAGCTAAAGTCGTAGAAAAAAGCGACGTAAGGGAAGTAAGATCAAAATTTGGTGATGCAACTTATCGAATAGTTGACGCTGTTGTTGCAGACGAAACAGGCAGCATAAAGCTGACCTTATGGAATGAACAAATCGAACAAGTCAACGTTGGTGACAACGTAAAAATTGAAAACGGCTACGTTACAAGTTTTAAAGGCGAAATCCAACTTAATGTTGGCAAATTTGGCAAACTAACAGTTGGATAAACTGTTACGCATTTAATTTTTTTAAACCCTACAATAGTTTCTATTAAACTCAAAATATAACCAGCGACTCCCATAACTAATAAAATCTTGAGGAAAAATAGAGAATAAAAAGTGGAAGCTGTTTTATTTTAGATTTGTTTTCCGCATTGTGAGCAGAAGACTGTTCTTGATGCAACTGGTGAGCCACAATGAGGGCAGAATTTAGCTTCCATATTTGCCGGTGCAGCAGTTGATGGCGGTTGCGTAACTGATGATGACGTATAACGATTTGTTGACATGTTTAGGCCTTCTTTAATTAAACAGAAAGCGGCAGCTACGATTATAAATGCTATACCTATTATAATTATGCCAATAAAGAATGCTAAAGTTAGTATTGCCCCAATAAGCATCATTGTTCCTGCGGCATTAAAGAGACGTTCGCCTGAACGTTTTGCTAAGTCTTGGAATGCTTTTCCAAAGTATAGGGCCATTAATATGTTGAAGATGAAGACTATTGTTAGAAAGGGCAAAAAGTATGGCCTATTGTAGATAAAGTTCTGTATGTCAAATATGCCTGAGCTTGGATTAAGAATGCGGTATAAGAGGTCAGAGATATAAATGCCTGTAACGTTATAGCTGACAAATTCATTAACGGCTACAATAACTAAACCCATTGAACCAAAAATTGCACCTGTGAACGCATTTCGATAAATGTTCCCATCTCTGTAGTGCTCAGCTATGCCTTTTATGCCGCTAAAAATAAGAATGATGCCTATTATGCCTAAAACTGTGCTTAACATCATACTTATAAATGGAATGAAACCTAAACACAGCATCACTGAACCGATTGCAGCTAAAATTTTACTCGATATTAAAGTGTCATTCATTTTAACTAAATCCTAAAAAATAACTCTCGCACTAACATAAAAACCTTGCAGAAAAACCAAAATTTACCCCACCCAACAACAATTAGCAGAATCAAACTATACCCTAACAATAAAAAACGCTATACGGCCATAACTCATGCATATGTGTTGTAGTGTAACTTTTTTCGCGCATCATAACAATAGTTCTGTTGCTAAAATAAGACTTGCTCATTATTTTTGTAGACAAACAGAAATTAGACCATTGTGAAAAAACAACCTACAAAACGTATGCGATAGATAGGTATATGGTCTAAAATATGAAGTTACGGGCTAAAAATAATAGGTGTGGCAGGTTAGTGTGTAGTTATTAATTTGGTGGATGTTTAGGTATGGTTGTAAATAAGAGAGGGTGTTTGTAAAATCCATTCTCTTGCTCATATTGAAAAAAAATAAAAATATCGCATTGAAAGCTATTAGTTAAACTGAAAAATTAGGATTTAAAACAATAACTAAGAAAAAAGTGTAAGAAAATATTGTAGAGTTTATTGGAATTGTTTTCCACAGTTGGGGCAAAATGTGTTCTCAGGTGTATTTGGTGTACCGCATTGTGTGCAATAAGCTATTTTAGTGTCTGTCTCTTTAAGTGAGTATATAGCAATTGCCATGATTATAATTGCGCCAAGTATTAAGAAAAATCCAATAAAAACTATTGATAGTATTAGACCATAGTATATCAAGTCACTTGCGGTGCGGAAGTCTTGTTTACCCGTATGATCTGCTAAGGCCCTAAGTATTTTCCTATAGCATAGTGCTATCAATACAGCAAATATGATGATTATTAAAAGTGCTATAAGTGATAATACTATGGGAAAGTCTGTTGTTGCGGTTGATGAGTTTCCACTACCTCCATTAAAGATTGCTGTAAAGTTCGTAAACGCAAAGTTTGCAGTAATTGTTATGATGATTGCGGTGATTATAGTGGATATATTGTAGATTATGATTTTGCGGGCGTTTTGGTACATTGTTTTGTCTTTGTAGTGTTCAGCTAAGCCTTTCATGCCTATGAAGAAGAGAAATATGGTAATTGCCCCTAGGACGTAGTTTATGTATGGGCTAAAGGCAGTTCCTCTTAGAACTAAGAGGGGAATAGCAAATATCCAGTTCAGTATTAAGCTGATTACAACTAGATTTTTGTTTGTTTTAAAAGAGCGGCTCATTTTTATTCCCTTAGGAATACGGGTCAGTTAAAAAAATAAAAATTTATTGGTCCAAAAACAAAAAAATAAAAATTGTATGTATTAAACAACTATGATTATGCAGTGGTTTAATATTTTTCTTTTTCCCATGAAAGCATTTACTGATTTCGTTGTTCTTCTAGCATCGACCGCTGTCGATGGTGCGGTCTCCCATGAAAGCATTTACTGATTTCATGGTTCTTCCAGCATCGGTTGCAGCCGATGGTGTGCTCTCTCATGAAAGCATTTACTGATTTCATGGTTCTTCCAGCATCGGTTGCAGCCGATGGTGTGATCTTCCATGAAAGCATTTGGCGGCTTTCATAGTTCTTCTAGCATCGACCGCAGTCGATGGTGAACTCTCATGAAAGCATTCACTGATTTCATGGTTCTTCCAGCATCAGCTCGCCGATGGTGAAGTCTCCTATGAAAAAACGAGTTTTGCACGCGTTTTTTCATGGCCCTTCAATGGAAGCCTGCTTCATGAGCTTTGGGTGAGTTTAAAGAATTATTCTGAAAATCCTGCAAAAATCACGTCATGGGAGTTATAAAATTATTTTCGTTTTTGCGCAGTCTGATTGTTTAAACTTGCACGGCAAATAATTTTGTATGCCTGATTATTATCTATGTCACAGCCTTTATGTTGCAGTGATCCAGCAATCTTTTTAGGACCTCACTCATAGCGAGTGCGAAGTTTAACGACTTTTTCTTTTAGATTTTTATCTATTTCAGGACCATTTGGACGACCTCTTTGCTTCTCTTAAAGACCATTCCAACCGTGGGTTTGATAGCGATTCCACCACAGATAAAACATGTCCCGACTCATCTTAACTGAAGCACAAATATCAGTAACTGACCAACCCTGCAACTTTTTCCCAATAATCCAAACTTTAATTTTCTCTATATCTCTATCCAAACCTTCTCCACTCTTAACACCATACTATAACACAAAAGTGTAAGGCATTTACTAGATAGAACACGGCAAATAACAAGCTTATACACTAATAAAACCGCTGATTCACAAACAAAAACCTAATTAGTGCTATGTCTAATCGTAAATGTACAGTGTTTGGCTATTTCAATGACTAAACACAAGAATACACTTAACTTTAGAGGGAGAAGGCATAAACTGTACAAATAAATTAGCAACCATACTGTTATGTGTCACACTTATGTTAACAATTCTGCCATTTACGGTGTTAGCAGAAGATGAGGAGGAAGGTATAGAGCTCTTTGGCACACCGTCTGAGTTAGTTGAGCAGATTAGAAAAATAAATGGTTTATATGCTGAGCTTGATACTGATGATCTAAATGTTGTAAATGTGTGGGGTACTTTTGAGGGTGTGAGTGGTTCATTAATTTTGAATATTGATACAGATGTAACTGTGCGATGGGGTGCCATTTATAGACGTTTGTCATCAGCTTCAGGATCTTTAATCAGCCTTACAGGTAATGGTATATTTGAGGTTGTAACAGGTGGTTGGTTGGAAACTGTATCGGGTCATGCTATTCAATCAACGGGAAATGATGCAGCCATTATTGTTAGTGGCGGCATTGTAAGTGCAAATGCTAGTAATGCTATTTACATGGGGGGTTTAAGAGATAAAGTAACGGTGACTGGTGATGGTATAGTGCAGAATAACGGAACTACTGCTATTAACGCGGCTATTTATATGCACAATTCAGGTAATAACCTTCTAAATGTGGTTGTGACTGATCAGGGTAGTGTAGCGTGTCTTGCGAATAGTAATGTTGGTTATGCCATTCAAACGTATGGCGATGTGGAAATATCAGGTAATGCTCAAGTGTCAGCTATCGAAGGGCGTGCTGTTAATGCTTTGGGCAGTTCCTCATGTGTTAAAGTAAGTGGTAGCTGTAAGGTATGGACTGGAGGTAGTGTGGCTATTCACACAAATGCAGCTGGCTCATCTGTTGTTGTAAGTGGTGGAGAGGTAATCAGTAACAGTGCTACAAGTAACAGAGGGAGTATTTGGTTGGAGGGGGGTGGAGTTGTCACAATTAATGGTACTGGCCGAGTACAGGCATTGGCAGCTAGTGGTACGGCAATTCATGTATATACCTCAAGTAGTATTTCAGGGAGTGTGGAGGTGTCAGATAGTGCACAAGTGAGTGCTACAACTGGTCGTGCTATCGGTACCCAAGGCGCAGGTGCCACAGTGACAATTAATGGCGGGTTTGTATTTGCCTATGGAACCGCAATTCTAGGCAGCACTAATGTGATTTACATGGCGACGGGTATACCAACTATTGGTGCACCAGGTGTGGTTGTTGCATGGAATAGTGAGATGTATCCAGGACCGTTTACTGTAGATGATACCTATGGGTTAATAATGACGCCCACTGGCGCATCGAGTGTATGGGATAGAATGGGTTCACAAAGTGGCATATTGTATAAGAATGGAGGTAACATTGGTTTTTTCACGGTAAGTAATGTGATAGTAAATGCGTTAGTTGGTGATTTAGTTATCACAGGTATACCCGGTGATGGCTGGTTGTATGATCACCATATTCTCACTATTATAGCGGATGGCACATACATTATTGGTATGAACAATATTGGTACAACCACTATCACTGATCATATAGTGGTCGCTTCGGGTGTGACGGCGGTCATCCTATTGGATGGAGTAAGCATTGATGTGAGCAATACACCTGCGACTTGTGCCTTTGATATGACCGGTGCGGTGGTGAGTCTTACGCTTTTGGGAGAGAACATGCTTAAAAGTGGCGAAACCCGTGCGGGTTTGGAAGTTCCAGATGGGGCAGAGTTAAAAATTATTGACGCAGAATCAGACGTTTCAACTATCATTTTTAATTATAATTTCCAAGTTTTCAAACGGTTAAGTGGTGATTCAGATTTAGATTTTTTGATAGCCACTGGCGGTGTGGGGGGTGCAGGTATAGGTGGTGGTGCTAATAGAGATGGCGGTAGTATCACTATTATAGGGGGTAATGTTGTGGCAACTGGAGGTAGTGACGGTGCAGGTATAGGTGGCGGTAAATCGGGTGCATCGGGAAATATTCTCATTTATAGTGAGAACACTTTTGTAACTGCAAAAAAAGGTTCAGCCACTGCGTCAGATATCGGTGCAGGAACTGAGGGTGTTATAGGTAATGTGTTTGTGGCGTTACTTGAAGGAAATTTGAAAAATGGACCAGCCCCTGAAGACCTAACAGGTAATGTAGTGGTGTTTACAGCTAATCCAGCAACAAAAGAGGGTATTGTTACCGCAATATTGCCCTCACCCTTTGACACAACCAACCCCTTAAAC